>Ga0209090_10002470_pt1 | contig 11693 bp, 13 predicted proteins | sample ArcticOcean_MG_C_9_FD_187432 | JGI IMG/M metagenome (GOLD analysis project Ga0209090, IMG submission 187432) | Marine microbial communities from western Arctic Ocean - ArcticOcean_MG_CB2_152 (SPAdes) (version 2) | ecosystem: Environmental > Aquatic > Marine > Oceanic | place: Arctic Ocean... | reverse complement strand
CAGCCTGTAGTTTGCACGGAGAGTCTTACGCCTACGCCTGTACCTCGATTAGTTAAATAATCGCTCATTCGCTCTGCTGCTTTTTCAGTTAACGTTATTGCCATAATTATTAGCTAGCTTTACTCTTCAGGTCATTAATCGCCGCTTTTATTGCATCTTCGGCCAACACTGAGCAGTGAATTTTCACAGGAGGCAACTCCAGCTCTTCTACAATTTCAGTATTCTTAATCTGAGCAGCTTCATCGAGCGTCTTTCCTTTAACCCATTCAGTTAAGAGCGATGACGAGGCTATTGCTGAGCCGCAGCCATACGTTTTAAATTTGGCTTCTTCAATAACACCAGCATCGTTCACCTGTATTTGCAATCTCATTACATCGCCGCAAGCAGGCGCTCCAACCATTCCCGTGCCTACATTAGGCGCATCTTTGTCTAAAACTCCAACATTACGTGGGTTTTCATAGTGATCCAAAACTTTTTTACCATATGCCATAAGTTACTCCGAATTTAACTTTTAATTTTACTCTATACCGTTATATTTTATTGATTTAAACGCGTAATTTGCTTAATGCGCAGCCCACTCCACAGTACTTAAATCAATACCATCTTTAAACATATCCCATAAAGGCGACAAATCTCTTAATTTTTGAACTTTTTCACGAACCAGTTTAATTGCATCATCAACATCTTTTTCTGTTGTATAGCGTCCCACACTGAAACGAATAGAGCTGTGCGCAAGCTCGTCAGTAAGTCCTAGCGCGCGAAGCACATAAGAAGGCTCTAAACTTGATGATGTGCATGCTGAACCAGAAGACACAGCAACATCTGAAATCGCCATCATGAGTGATTCACCCTCAACGTAATTAAAACTAATATTTAAGTTTCCTGAAATTCTTTGCTCTAGGTCACCATTAACAACAACCTCTTCCATATCTGAAAAACCTGCAAGCAATCTATCGCGAAGTTTTTGAACCCTTATGCCTTCATCTTTCATTTCGGCTTTAGCGATTGCAAATGCCTCGCCAATACCAACAATTTGATGAGTCGCTAAAGTTCCAGAACGCATTCCGCGCTCATGTCCACCTCCATGCATCTGAGCCTCAAGCCTAACCCTTGGTTTGCGAGAGACATAAAGCGCTCCCATACCTTTTGGTCCATATATCTTGTGCGCTGAAAAACTCATTAAATCAACCGGAAGCGATTCTAAATTTATCTCTATTTTGCCAACTGACTGAGCAGCATCCACATGAAAAAACACTTTATTTTCTCTGCAAATGTCTCCAATAGCCTGCAAGTCCTGAATAACACCAATCTCATTATTTACATGCATAATTGAGGCTAGAATTGTGTCTTCTCTTATCGTTTTCTTAAATACATTAATATCTAACAAGCCATTAGGAAGTGGATCTAAGTATGTTACTTCAAAACCCTCTCTTTCCAATTGACGGCAAGTATCTAGTACTGCTTTGTGCTCTGTCTTTAGGGTAATAATGTGCTTACCACGCTTTTCATAAAAGTGTGCGATGCCTTTTATTGCTAGATTGTTTGACTCTGTTGCACCAGATGTCCACACAATTTCTCTTGGGTCTGCTCCAACTAGATCCGCTACTTGTGAGCGCGCTTCATCTACGGCTTTTTCAGCTTGCCATCCATAATAATGAGAGCGAGAAGCGGCATTACCAAAGTCGCCTTCCATTGTTAAGTATTTAGCCATTTTTTTAGCCACGCGTTGGTCTACTGGAGTAGTAGATGAATAGTCCATATAAGTTGGAGTTAGCATTATTTATATTCCTTAATTGTTAATGTAATTGTATATCTTGATTAATCTTATAATCATCAATGACCTGTTGAAGATTTCTCGTACTCAGAAACCCTCTTATTTGATCACTCACCTCACACCATAAATGATGTGACAAACACTGCTTACCCCTTAAGCAGTCCTTTGAGCCATGACAGCGACGTAAATCTATGTTTTCATCAACGGCTTCAATAATTTGAGTAAGAGTAACATCCACAGCGTTAACATTCAAAAGATAACCGCCACCTGGACCTCTAACACTTCTAACCAAAGATGCTTTTCTCAATTTGGCAAAAAGTTGTTCTAAGTAAGAGAGTGAGATATTTTGCCTTTGAGAGATCATATCTAGAGTAACTGGCTTAGTCGACTCATTAGATGCTAGATCAAGCATTGCAGTTACCGCATATCTTCCTTTCGTAGTTAATTGCATAACAAAGTCATTTCATTAAAAAATCAGGTAAATTATACTAGTACCCTAGGAAAATAGTCAAGTATTAAATTCACTCGACAATTACTTATTTTCAACAATTTTTGAGACCGCAACTTTAGAGCTAGATTCAACTGGAAGCCCTGCTATTTTCTTATCAATTTCAGCCAAACGCTCAATAATAGAGTCTACTGCCTGGATAGTGGGGTCATTTGAGCGACCACTTGAACTTGCAGCATAAGAGTCAAATGTATCACTCTCGCTTGCCTTCTTTATAACTACGCGTCCAGGAATACCAACAACCGTGTCATTGTCGTCAACCGATCGAACAACAACAGAGTTTGAACCGACACGAACGTTATATCCAAGCGTAATCGGGCCTAAAATTTTAGCTCCAGCGCCTATGACCACTCCATCTTTAAGAGTCGGATGGCGCTTCTCCTTATCCCACGAAGTCCCGCCAAGCGTAACCCCGTGATACATCATACAGTCATCACCAATTTCAGCGGTCTCGCCTATAACAACGCCCATACCATGATCAATAAAAAAACGCCTCCCAATAACAGCGCCAGGATGAATTTCAATTCCAGTAACCCAGCGAGCAAAAGTAGAAATAAAACGTGCAAGCCAAAAGAGCTTATAGCTCCATAATAAATGGGTTAAGCGATAAATAATTACAGCCTGAACCCCTGAGTAGCAGGTAAGTATTTCAAATACATTTCTTGCAGCTGGGTCGCGATCAAATACGCTTCTTACGTCTTCAAAAATTCTCATAGACGAATTATACCATTATTGATAATGACAAGATTTTTGTGACAAGAAAATAACAATTACTTAAATTGAAATAATTAACCGTATGAATGGGTCGATTTAAATCTTTTATAACTCCACATATATTGCTCTGGAAGTCTTCTAACTAAGGCCTCAATAGAGTGGTTCATAGATACAACTTGCTGCTCTAAAGTTTCTCCATTTGCGCATAGATCAACCGGCTCTAGATTTAACTCATAACCTTTACCCTTTGGAAGTCTTTCAGCCCAAAACATCAAAACTTGCAAATCTTTCTTTTGAGAAATTTTAGCGAGCAATGTCATTGTGTTGGCTTGTTTATTAAAAAAAGGAGCCATAATGCCCCCCTCCTCGCCTGGATCTTGATCTGGAAGCATTCCAACGAGCTCACCATTTTTTAATGCGCGTTGAATCTTTAGAATGCCAGATTTATCAGCGCTAGCCATCGTCAAATTGCCCTGATTTCTTCGCTTAAATAAATAATCATTTTGCTTTTGACTTCTTAATGGCTTGTACATAAATGTAACTTTCCTTGTATTCGCAAGAACTCTACCCGTTATCTCCCAGCAACCAATATGAGGCACTAACAAAATAGTATTTTTAGAGCCCTCTAAATAATGCTCACCATTGATATTTTGAACGTAACTAGCATTTTTTGAAAAACTTTTATTCCAAATTAAGCCAGATTCTGTTAAATTCTTACCTGTGTGAATAAGAGCTTTTTTGACAAGAGACTGTCGCTCTTGGTTTGAGATTTTAGGAAAGCAGATTTCAATATTTTGAGCAGAAACTTTTTTTGCTTCTGAGCCAATAAAATAAAGTAAATTCCCTATTATTGCGCCAAATATATGATTAATCTTCAGAGGCAAAATAGAGCATAAAGATAAAAATAGGCGAATCATGATTAATTATATAATTGATCGATTGCTGCTTTATAGTCAATAACTATTTTTTGGTAAGTCCCAGCTGCCTGGAGATAGGTAAGGTTTGCTAGATTAGCGTTTCTTTTTGCTGCAATCACTAAAGACTTTTGACCGCGAGCTTCAGAAAACTTAATCTGCTCTTCAATAACCATTTCTTCAGCTAAAGAGCCTTGCTCTAAATAGAGTACAACAAGTTCAGACAACAGATCAACTTGCGCAAGTAAGTAATTAATTTGGTGGATATTTGTAATCTCAGCTTCGTTCTTTTTAGCGTCAATGGTATCAATGCTGATTTCTGTGCGCTCAACATCAATCAGCTGCTTTCTAGAGCCCAATGGATAGGAGATATCAACACCAACATTCCAAGAATAATCTCTATTACCAAAACTTCCAAAATATTTATCGTTTTCCCCCAATGAAGATAAACCTAAGTTTAAATTAATGCTAGGCATGGTTTTATTTTCAAAAGTTACTAGCTGCCTTTGAAATCTAGCTTTATCAAAATCATATTTTAGGATTGATCTCGAGTCTTTAACAAAAGAGCGAGGGTCAATTTCAGTTAAATTATGCACTTCATATAAGTCAAGATCAACAATCATATCTGATTCTTTAGAGCCAATTAGATTAGCAAGCTCTCTTCTTTCAATAATTAATTCTTTACTAGACTGAAGTAATTGCTGTTTAGCTTTTACATAAGAGTCTTTTTGCTGGATTAAGACTGACTTGTCAATCAATGAGTTTTTAAATTTTTCTTCGTCCAAATCAAGTTGTTGCTTAGATAAATCAAGTGAAATTTTATGGTTTTTTACAATTTCTTGTTTAACCGCCAAATCAATAAATTTAGATAGTTTGGATGCCAAAAAAGTTTCTGCCTGCTCTTCAAGGCTTACTTGTTTTGCGATTAAATCTAACGAGGCCAAGTCAGAAGCAAGTCGGTCATTCAGCCCATCTTTATTTTGCAGCAAAGGCCTTACATAATCAATCGCCAAAAGATTTGAATGAGAGGCGTTACTGTCTTTATCATTTCGAGTTAAAGAGTGCTTTAGATTAACACTAGCTCCAGAGTTTTCTACCTTTCTATTTGCAGAAACCTCGTATTTAGTTGTATACAAATCATCATATAGTATTGAAGTATCCTCTCCACCTGTGAATGACTCACTTGCGCCAGCCTTAATATTCCAGTCAGAGTATGTTAGAGATGATTTTTGATCGAGTAGGCTTGTTTTTTCAGATAGGGATAGCTGAACAAAATAAGGGTGGGTTTCCACTAACCTCTCACTAAACTCATTCAAAGTCATTGCATTTGCATTTAATGACATTAATAAAAACATCGAAAGACCGGCTCGCTTTAACATCTTATCCCCTTAATTGTTTAGAACAATAAACATATAAAAAATATTTTAGAGTATCAAATAAATATTTTAGTGAAGTTTTGATGAATTTTAAGAAAAAATAAAAAAACTATAAAGCTTCAATAATTTCATTAATTACTTCGTTAAGTTTTTTTCCGTTTGAATCAATAATGATTGAAGCAACCTCTTTATATAGTGGATCTCTAGCTTCCACAATATCAGCAATAGTTTTCCTGCGATTGGTGCTTTTTTCAAGTAGGGGTCTGGTTTTAGATTTAGCAGTCCTCCTAAGGATTTGGTCAACGGATGATGAAAGATAAACCACTGTCCCTACTTGCTTCATTAACTCACGGTTTTCTTCTAATAAAACCGCGCCGCCGCCAGTTGCCAAAACAATACTAGGCATATTACACAATTTTTTTAACACATCAGTCTCTCGAGTTCTGAAACCTTTTTCGCCTTCAACATCAAATATATGATCAATACTTACGCCTGTTGTATCAATAATTTCATGGTCTGAGTCAAAAAAATCTAAATTTAAAACTTCTGACAAACGCCTACCAATAGTTGTCTTTCCTGAGCCCATTGGACCAACTAGGATAATATTGTTAAGTTTTGATTGCATTAGTTAGGGCAAAAGAAATTATTTATCTAATTGATAATTAGCGCCGCAGTATGGACACTTGGACTTTCCTTCACCAGAAAACGAAAGAAACACCTTAGGGTGCATATTCCATGTTTCAGAGTCTTTTGGTGGGCAATGAAAAGGAATTTCATGTTTTGATACTAGGACATAAGTAGTGTCAGGGTTATTTGATTGGGTCAAGAACACCTCCCATTTTCAATCCAATGCAGATGTTCGTCATTACGGCCATGAACGCAATCAAAATATAAAGATTGAAGTTTTTCAGTAACAGGTCCGCGCGACCCTATTCCTATTTGATTTCCATCTAAATCTCTTATCGGTGTTACCTCTGCAGCAGTCCCCGTAAAGAACGCCTCATCCGCTTTATAGATATCCTCACAAGAAATTTTCTTTTCAACGACCTTGTATCCTAAGAATTTTGCTAAAGTAAAAATAGTATCTCTAGTTATTCCTGGTAAAGCCGAAGATAAATGAGGCGTATAAAGAACCTCATCTTTAATTACAAAGATATTTTCACCGCTTCCTTCTGAGACAAAACCTTCAACGTCGAGCATTAAGGCTTCATCAAAGCCATGATCTTGGGCTTCTTTAAGCGCCATCATTGAATTTATATAATTACCATTCATCTTTGCACCACTTAAAGATGGGTGAGCGTGATGCCTAATATAAGAAGACTTTCGAATTCTAATGCCATTTTTCATATTGTCTTTGCCTAAGTAAGACCCCCACTCCCACGCAGCTATCATTACGTGTACCTTTAAATTATCGGCCCTTAAGCCCATACCTTCTGAACCATAAAAACACATTGGTCTAATGTAGGCAGAGTTTAGGTTGTTTCTTTTGACAACCTCTCTTTGAGCTTGATTTAGAGTTTCTGCATCAAAAGGAATTTCCATTCCAAGAATCCTGGTTGAATTAAATAACCGATCAGTATGCTCTTCAAGTTTAAATATTGCAGGTCCATCTGCAGTTTCATAAGCGCGAACGCCTTCAAAGGCTCCCATCCCATAGTGCAAGGTATGAGTTAAGACATGGACCTTTGCTTCACGCCAATCAACCCATTCTCCGTCCATCCAGATGAAACCATCTCTGTCTTCCATTGTCATCATAAAAAACCCTAATATTTAAAAATTAAACTATATATCTTTGATATTTATCACGAAATTATACCCAGCAATTTATGAAATTTTCAATATCTAATATATGTTAAATCACTAGGTATAATTACTTTTGAAAACTTTTTACCTTCTTAATTAAAAAAAATGGAATTCAACTTATTTACATTTATTTTTTTATTCGCAATACTAACGTCTGTTCTAGCTTTACTTTGGCTTAATTTTAGACAAGATAAAGCAATAAACAATTCCTTTAACTCTGTCCCAGAAGGCTTTACTGAGTCTATTAAACTTGAAGACCATCAAAAAGCGGGTAACTACACTAAAGCCAAGCTTCTTTTAAATCATTTTGAAATCATTTTTTCAACTATTGTCCTTCTTATTTGGACGCTAGGTGGCGCCATGAATTTTCTTGACTCTTTTTGGGGTCAGAGAATTTTAGATCCTGCTTTGATGGGAACAATTTTTGTTCTCAGTATTATGCTAATTGCAAGCCTAATTGACCTCCCCTTCAGTATCTATCGCACCTTTGTTCTTGAGCAAAAATTTGGATTTAATCGTATGACTGTTAAGACTTTTATAGGGGACCTTTTTAAAGAAATTCTATTAACTTTAGTTTTAATGCTTCCTCTTGTTTACGCAATCTTATTCCTTATGAATCTTGAAGCTATTGGGGATTACTGGTGGATTTATGTTTGGCTAATCATCAGCCTATTTTCACTAATAATGATGTGGGTTTACCCATCTTACATCGCACCAATTTTTAATAAATTCAACCCTCTTGATAATGAAAATCTTAAAAGTAGGATTACAAATCTACTTGAGCGAACGGGTTTTGGAAGTGATGGTATATACGTTATGGATGGATCTAAAAGGTCATCTCATGGAAATGCATACTTTACAGGAATTGGTAAAAATAAAAGAATAGTATTTTTTGACACCCTGCTCAAAGGCATGGAAGATAAAGAAATTGAAGCTATTCTGGCCCATGAATTAGGTCACTTTCATCATAAACACACTCAAAAAAGGATGATTAGCTCTTTTATATTTAGCTTTGCTAGCCTTGCCTTATTAGGCTACCTAATCAATCAAACGTGGTTTTATAATGGACTTGGAATAGCCGAGCCTTCATCTCATGCTGCGCTAGTCCTTTTTACTCTGGCGCTTCCAGTCTTTAGTTTTTTTATAACGCCTATAAGTAATCTTTCGTCAAGAAAGCACGAATTTCAAGCTGACGCTTTCGCTGCGAGTCATACAGATGCTAACGATTTGATTTCATCTCTAATTAAGCTTTACAAAGAAAACTCATCGTCGTTATCTCCAGATAAGTACTATTCAGCCTTTCATGATTCACACCCAAGTGCAGTTCTCAGAATCGAACGCTTACAATAACGGATTAACCATTTAGTGGCTCTTACTAGAAGACAACAGTGGCGCATTGACAAGGTTCAATCCGAAAAAATTGATCGAGCAAATAAAGCATCCATTAAGGCTGAGTCAGATATAGAGAATAGTGAAACTGAACAAAAGGGTCTGGTTATTACAAGGTACGGCCAGCGCCAGCTCGTTGAGCTTGATAGTGGAGAAGTTTTGCAGACAGTTAGTCGTCAGAATATTGGGTTTTCCGTTGCAGGAGACCAGGTGCTCTTTCAGGCAACCAAAGAAGGCGAAGGCATAGTCACTGCGATATACCCTCGGAAAACAGAACTAAGAAGGCAGGATCGTTTAATAGCGGCTAATATTGATCAGCTTTGGCTGGTTGTTGCAGTTGAGCCTCATTATCAGTTTGAATTAATTGATCGTTACCTAGTAATCGCAGAGGACTCTAACCTTCCAATTAACATTGTTGTTAATAAAATTGAACTTTCAAAAAACAGCGAGCAACTAATAAGTGATTTTTCACATTATGAGAAGCTTGGGTATGACGTCCACTTTTTGAGTGTTAAAAATGAAACAAACCTTAAAGAATTCAAAACAAAACTTGTTAATAAATCGCACATTTTTCTCGGTCAGTCTGGCGTTGGAAAATCATCTTTAATTAATTCACTTATTCCAGATTTAGAGCTTAGAGTTAATGAAATATCTAGTAAGAGTAAGCTTGGAAAGCATACCACAACAAATACAACTATTTATCACATACCTAGTGGTGGTGATTTAATCGACTCTCCAGGAATAAGAGAGTTTCAATTAGACAACCTTTCAGAAAAACAAATAGTTAATGGATTTAGAGAATTTAAATCTCTAGCCGGTGACTGCAGGTTTAGAAACTGTCATCACATTAATGAGCCCGGATGCGTAGTTAAAAATGCTGTTGAATTAGGAGTAATAAACCCTAATCGCTATGAAAGCTACCTGAACATCCTTCCTTAAATATTTTTTTTGAAAAAAACAACTCTTTCTGAAACGAAACTAACCTCAATATTCAAATAGCTTGCTAAGAAATTTAATGATTTTTTAGTAAAAAACCCTATATGGGATGGATCATTCTTGTAGTACCAAGAACTAAAGTCAATCTGACTAGTTAGGATTTGTGTCATTACAGCAAGATAGCCTTGGTTACTCAGTATGCCACTAAGTCTACTAATCTCTTCCATAGGCTCACTCAAGTGCTCTAACACCTCAGTGGCGGTAATGAAGTCATACTTTTTATCAAATACAGAGTCATTATCGGCATAGAACTTATCATAAAGCTCCATAGTGTGGCCATACTCTTCTAGCATAAGAGAGAGAGTTGGACCAGGACCTGATCCAAAATCGAGTCCGCTTGATTTTTCTGGAATTCTTTCTAGAAGGGGTTTTAAGAGTTGCGATAAGAAAGCGCGATAGCGATCGTCATAGGGATCGTTGTTGTGCGTGTCGTATCTTAATTTTTCTTCGGTTTCTGAAAGGTGATAAACTTTTGGCACAAAAACGAAATCACAACTTGCGCAACACAGATATTCTCGAAATTTGTCTTTATAAAACTTAGAGCTATTGGTCGACTTGCAAAGCGGACAAGCAATCTTATTAATCACTTTAGCCCGCTATAAATCATATATTTTAGTGGGAGTGTCCACCAGCAGAGTGGGCATGTCCATGAGAAACTTCTTCTTCTAGCGCGTCCCTAACATCCTCAATAGAAACTGAAAAGTGAAGGGTTTCGCCAGCCAAAGGATGATTAGCATCAACAGTAATCTTTTCGTCATCAAGCTTAATGACGGTTACAACAAAAGGATTTCCATCTTGGTCTTGAGATTGGAGCTGCATACCAACTGTGACCTCATCAATTCCTTGTAAAGCAGTTCTTGGAATTTCTTGGATTGCATCATCCATTTTAAGACCATAACCCTCTTCAGGCTCAATAGTGGCCTCGACTTTATCACCTTTTTTAGAACCCTCAAGAGCCGTCTCTAACCCTGGAATAATATTTCCATGTCCCTGTAAAAAATCCATAGTTTCTTTACCTTCAGACGAATCAATAACTTCTCCTGCATCATTTTTAAGTGTGTAATGCATTGAAACGACTTTATCTTTAGTTACTTTCATATCTTCTCCAAAATTTAATACAAAAAAAAGACCCTCCGAGATGGAAAGTCTAAAAGTACTTCTTAGTTACAGAGTGAATCTCAATAAATTTATTTTACCATACACCAAAGAGCCTTCAGGCCTAAGGATAAAAAAACCTTGCTTAAATAAGATCATCCATTGCACTTAAAATGTCCGGGTAGTCAAAAATAAAACCCTCCTGAAGCAGTTTTTTTGGAATGACAGATATACTCTCAGTAAGTATTTGAGAACCACTACCAAAAAGTAACTTTAACTGCCACTCCCAAAGCGGGACAAAAAAAGGTCTTTTTAAAGAACTTGCAAGAGCTTTACCGAATACTTTTTGAGGGATAGGCTCTGGCGATGTAACGTTGTATATACCTTTAGCATCAGGGTCATTAATAACAAAATTAACTGACCTCACAAGGTCCTTTATATGAATCCAAGAAAAACATTGATTTCCACTTGCAATAGGGCCGCCAAAACCAAAAAAATAGGGCCAATAAAGCTTCATGAAGGCGCCTCCATTTCTAGAGAGAACAACTCCAAATCTTAAGATTATAGTGTCTGTTGAAATTGATTTTGCGGCATTCTCCCAAGCAATAGAAAGCTCTGAAAGATAACCATCACCCTCTTTATCGCTTTCAATGAAAGGGTTATTGCAATTTGACTCAGGATAAAAACTGACGCCTGAAGCGCACATAACTCTTGGTTTTTTGGGCATCATACTTATTGCCTTTGAAAGCATTTCAGTTGTATCAACTCTGCTCTCCCAGACCTCTTTTAGGTGCCTCTTAGTCCAACGCTTTGCAATAGTTGATCCAGACAATTGAATCACAAGATCACTACCTTTTAATAGTGAAAATAAGGCGTCTATCGATTTAAAGGCACTTCTATTTAGACACTGAACATCATGATTAGCTGAAAGGTCTTTTTCAAGCGCCTTGCCAATCAATCCAGAGCCGCCTAAGATGACAACTTTCATGCTAGTTCATCCACCCTTCTGCATTTTTTAGTAAAAGCTTTGTAAGAAAATTGATATGGTCTTTTCTGTCATTAAGCGCCGGTATATAGCCAAATTTTTCACCGCCTGACTCCATAAAGTAATCATGATTTTCTTC
>Ga0209090_10002463_pt1 | contig 11715 bp, 9 predicted proteins | sample ArcticOcean_MG_C_9_FD_187432 | JGI IMG/M metagenome (GOLD analysis project Ga0209090, IMG submission 187432) | Marine microbial communities from western Arctic Ocean - ArcticOcean_MG_CB2_152 (SPAdes) (version 2) | ecosystem: Environmental > Aquatic > Marine > Oceanic | place: Arctic Ocean... | reverse complement strand
TGATGACATGATGGTCCGAGCTCCCGGACTTGAACCGGGGACCCCCTGATGGCCATTTGGCCAACAACCGAAGTTGTTATTTCCAGTCTACAGTCAGGTGCTCTAGCCAACTGAGCTAAGCTCGGATGTGCTAGACGAGCATACATTACCTTATCTTGCTTTCCAATCTAATGAGCTTAAATGAAATCAAAGATTCTCTTTTTATATTAAAAATTATCAAGATAATCCGTGAAAAAAATAACCTATGAAAACAGCCGTATGGACCCGATCTTTCCCTCAACTATTAAGAAGGGAAAGAATTCACTGTTGTTTTGTAAGGCAGTAATGCCGGGGATGCATGGGGGAGAAATATATGGCAGAGGCACCTATGAGTTCAGTTGGTTCTGCTAGCCATGGAATATCATCCAGAAGGATACCAACAGCACTCACTGATAGAGAATTAGAAGAATATGGACCACCTGATCCAAGAATACTAGTTTGTGGTTGTGGAGGGTCTGGAAATAATACTATGAATCGTATTACACATATTGGAGTTGAAGGCGCAATAACGGTCGCCATAAATACGGATAAACAACATTTAGACAATACTCGTGCAATGCAAAAATTACTTGTTGGAAGGCATATTACTAGAGGTTTAGGTGCAGGAGGAGATCCTGCAATGGGACGCAGATGTGCTGAAGCTGGCAGGGATGTCATTGCAAAGATAGTTGATGGTGCAGATTTAGTATTCGTAACAGCCGGACTTGGAGGAGGAACAGGAACAGGAATTGCCCCCGTCGTAGCAGAAGAAGCAAAGAAAGCTGGTGCATTAGTTGTTGCAGTAGTAACTACTCCATTTTCTGTTGAAAGAAAAATGAGGATGAAAAGAGCATTAGAAGGACTGAATATGGTTCGTGATACTGCGGATGCAGTTCTTGTTTTAGACAATAATAGACTCCTACATTACGTACCAAATCTTCCAATGGATGAAGCATTTAGCATAATGGATCAATTAATTGCTGAAATAGTCAAAGGAGTTGTTGAAACAATCACATTACCTAGTTTGATTAATTTAGATTTTGCTGATGTCAGAACGATTATGAAGGGTGGCGGAGTAACTATGATGCTTTATGGAGAGAGTGATCAAGGACCTGAAGAAGTAGTTCATGAATCCCTCAATCATCCACTATTAGATATTGAAATTGATGGAGCTACTGGTGCATTGATACATGTAACTGGAGGCCCATATATGACTTTAGAGCAAGCAAATCAAGTTGTAGAATTAATGACAGCAAGACTTTCCCCTAATGCACAAGTAATATTTGGAGCAAGACAGGATCCTGCCTTTGGAGATACAATCAAAGTTATGTCAATAATTACAGGAGTTATTAGTGAGAGACTCAATAATGAGATGCTCAGTGCAGATATGCTTGGTGAAGCACTAAATATAGCAAAAAAGGTTCGAAATAAGTCAGAAAGTGAGTTTCAGAGATTTGATTGACTAAGAACAGGTGAGGGTAAGTATCAAACGAGAGCAGTTGGGAGTAAGTAATATGGAAGCAGGGCGTGTCACACTCTCAATTGTTCTCGCAACTTTACTAGCGCTATCGACTTTGGTCGCACCGACTACGGCTCAAGTTACCGATGATCCTAAACAACCATCAATAGATAATGCAACTATGTATGTTTGGGGAACTCAAGATTTAGGTAATTGCTGGACTCATTTTGATTCCAATGATACAGCAACCCACGAAGAGGGATTTGGAATGAAAGAATTTTCACAAGGCTCTCAAGTTAATGTTGATTATCAATGTAGATTACAAGATAGTCTCAAAGAAGACATGCATCTAGATCCCAATGGAACAATAGCATTTCAATTAGGATTTTCAACTTGGTCAGGAGATTGTGAAGATGACGGTAATGATAGCGCTTGTATGGATTTAAAAATCACATTGAGTAAAGGATCTTTGGATGTTGCAACGAAACAGTTCCCTGCAGTATCTACAAGCGGAGATGATGAGCAAATATTATGGGATATTCCTGTGGATAATAATACCGTAAAATGGAGTTTTAATGGCGAAGATCCAATTTTTAGAATTCAATATTCTAAACCTGGATATAATGGACTAGAATGCTTTGTTCAAGATTGTGCGGGAGAATTCAAGATGTATTATTCCAACAATCAAGAAGGAATGAAAGTTGATGTTAAATTTCCAATAATAAATGTTTCAGATGTGATTGATCCTAACGAAGAAGTTGCAAGTGGTAGTGGAGATAGTGGATTACCTGGTTTTGGACTAATAGCAGGCTTAGGTGCCCTTGCAATGGCAGCAGTTCTAGTTTCTAATAAGCCTGAAGAATAATTATAATTCTTCAAATGAAACATCAGATTCTTCTCCAGTATGCAAATCTTTAATTCTAACTTTCTCTGATTTCCATTCTTCCGGCATTACCATAACAAGACGATCTGCACCTATTCTTTCAGCATGTTTGAACGCCCATTTCATTTTCTTATCCTCAAGAACTAGGTCTACTGTTCTGCCAGTATCCCTAAGTGCTGCAGCAACCATAACTGCAACATTCCTCAAATCTGGACTCAATGGGATCACAACATCTTCTGTACTACTAATTAATTCAGGAAGGAGTTTCTTTTCTTCGAGTAATTCCATTATTACCATATCTCCAAATCCAAATCCTGTTGCTGGTAAGTCTTTTCCTCCTAATGTGGAAAGTAGTTTATCATATCGTCCTCCACCACAAATTGCTCGAAATTTTCCTTCCCTGTCATGTGCTTCAAAAACGGAACCAGTATAATATGCAAGTCCCCTAACAATAGAAGCGTCAAATTCTACCCATTCAGATATCCCATAAGAATCAATTGAGTCAAAAAGATAATTTAATTCAGAAACAGCAATACTTTCATCCTCTAAAGCAGAAGTTAAATCTGACATATTTTTAATTCCGAGGATATTTTGAATTGTTTGTATTGCATGTGAATCATGGCCCAATTCTGCTAATTGTTGAGATATTATATCTGCAGATAGTTTATCCATTTTATCAACAATTATGCACGTTTTAGTAAATATATCTCCCTCTACTTTAAGCGAACCTAAAACTTCCTCCAGTACTTTTCTACTACTAATTCTAATAACTAAATCATCAGAAGATAGTCCTACACTCTCAAAAAATGTTACTACTACCGATATTAATTCAGCATCTGCTGAAATTTCAGAAGTACCCCAAATATCGACGTTCCATTGATAATGTTCCCTTCCTCGGCCACGTTGAGTCCTTTCATACCTCCAACATTGAGGTATCGAATACCATTTTATTGGCATTGGTAAAGCACCTGCTCTGCTCATCACCATACGTGCCAGTGAAGGAGTCATCTCTGGCCTTAAAGCAACCTTACGATCGCCTTTATCTTGAAAATTATACAACTGTTGAGTAATCTCCTCACCTTGTTTTCTTGTATAGAGATCTTCATGTTCAAGAATAGGAGAATCATATTCTTCAAACCCGTGAGATAGTGCTGCATCATCGAAGTTATCAAAAAGCCAATTTCGTAACCTCATATCCTCTGGATAGAAATCTCGAGTACCTCGAACGCCTTGTGCCACGGTTATTCGAACAAACGAAGCCACTTCAAGCCTTATGTCGTTCACGGAAGTTATCGAGCCTTTCTTTACGAGTTACTCTTCCATCGGAAAGAGGGAAAGCATAGAATCTAAGTGCTAAGAAAGTGAAAAATCCAAACGCACCAGTGTTGATTGCCCATGATATCCATTCGTTTAATTCGACAACCTCAACCAAGGCATAGAAAGTAACAGTTGAAAAAATCCATAGTACCGTATATACAATCATCATCCGAGTAAAACTAGAGCGAATTTCTGATTCTGATTCAAATGTAATCCAGCGATGTAATACAAAAGCCTGGACTGAACTAATAAAAAACGAAACGGCCCAACCGAATGTTTCAGGATATTTGGTCATAGAAGCATAATCCGAAAAAAACCAATATAACGCAAAGAAAATTGCTACATTGATACAGCCAACACCACAATACATCGTAAACTCTCGAAGTAACTTAGATTTAGGATAATCATCTGAGACTAGCATAATTTAAATTCCTCAAATAATTTCCGTTCCCAAAACCAGACATTTAATAATTAAAATCATAATCAGTTAGTTTGTATTTTTGGTGTTATTTCGGCTTCCACTGTTGAAAGTGTATGGGCAACCGTTTCACCATAATCATTAACAAAGGTCGGAGGTAATGCATCTCCTGCTTTGATTATGTATGGATCGGCGCCTCCAGGTAATGTATCAATTGGTACATTGGCCCCTTCTGGTATGTTTCTATACAAAGGCCTAGGCTCGAGTTCATAGTTACCAGTAACAAACGCAAATAACCAAAATTGATTATCATTAGGAATAATTCTATTGATTAAGATATACTTATTCATGCCAATGAATAATCCTGCAGTTACTCCCCAAAATAGTAGGATTATAGTTATTCCATAGGGGTTGCTCGGATTCCATGGATCCTCGACATTAATTAGTAAATCTATGAAATAAGATGACATTAGAACTCCAAACATAATTGGGAATCCCAGATACATGATGTAATCCCACCATTTTCCTATCCACCAATCATTATCTCCAGTATTAATAAAATCATCTCTAAAAGAAGATACTCCATTATCAAGATAATCCCGGAAGTTGAAACCGGTTATATCATTCTCTTCTTGCCAATTTCGATATCTGGACCATCCATATTTCCATATTGAATATGCTATGAATAGTCCGCTAAACATTAATCCATATCCCCATATATGATCTTGAACTTCTAAAAATTGTGGGAAAGCAACGCCAGTATCTGCATCCAATTTAATCCACAAAGCAGCACTAGGAATGCCAAAGAAGAATATTGCCATAGTAGTAAAGCCTACTGCTTTTTGACGTTCAATGCCATGGTCTACGAAATTTCTTACGCATAGTTCAACGGTCGATATCATAGAAGTTAAAGCTGCAAATGAGAGTGCAAGGAAGAACATTGTAACCATTAAAAGTTGAACAACTGGTCCTCCGGGTGCCTGAGCGAATACTTCTGGTAAAACTAAGAAAGTAATTGCACTACTTCCTCCACTAACTGCTCCTAATGGATCTTCAGAAACTGAGAATACCGCCATCATAACGGTTAATCCGGCTATAATTGAGATACTATTGTTTGCAAGACACATGGTTGCTGCGTTCAGAGTAGTGTCCTCATCTTTTCTCATGTAAACTGAGTAAGTTATTGCCATTCCCATTCCTGCTGAGCAAGACCAAGCTGACTGAGATAATCCATTGATCCATGTTTCTGGCTCATATAGGTACTCGGGTTGAATACTGAACATGTACACAAAACCATCCAAAGTACCGTCTTTCAAATCCATCACAAATGATAGGAATAACGCTGCAAATAGTAATATGAACAAGGAAATTATTAATGTAACATTTACTTTTTCAATTGCCTTGGCACCTTTCCAAATTGCTGCCATAGTGATTATTACTGCAATTAACTGGAATCCAATCACTTGCCATGTATCTTGAAGGAATGAGTTCCAAACTTCTTGAGTATCAACTTCGGATCCTAAGCCGCCTCGAATTGCTGTTTGAAAATAATTCAAACACCAGCCCGTTACAACAGCATAGTAAAATCCAATTGCAGTTGATATCCATGCAGTCCAAAGGCCCATCCAAGCAAATTTATTTCCAGTGAATATACGAAATGTTCCAACAGTTCCTGTTCTACTTCTTTTACCTAATGCGAATTCAGCAATAATAAGTGGTATTGACCATAAAAAAAGGAATATTAACCAAGGTATCAGGAAAGATCCTCCGCCATTTGCACCAACCATCCTTGGGAATCTCCAAATATTGCCTGTACCTATTGCTGCACCTATAGTTGCGAAAATAAGCCCTAAACGGCCACTAAATTCATCAGATTGAGGGCCAGAATCTGAATTCATCTAATCATTCTCCAATTTTTAAGGTATTTTTTTAAGAATTTAGCTCGGCACTTGGAAGTCTTTCAGGAGGTAATCCCAATACCTTTTGATCTTCAGAAAACATTGCCCTCAAAGTAAAGGCTAAGCCCCCCCATACAAAGGTGGCTATTACTAAGAACATTATAACGGCAAATACAGTTGACCCAAAATCTGCCCTGTAAGGTAATGAGAGAGTGTAATAATCGCCCTCATCTGCAGGAGGATATCTGAATGGGAATGCTCCATTTGTAGTACCTAACATTGCCTTATAATGAATTTCACCTACTGCAGTATCAGGCAGAGGTATTTCTGCAGAAATTAAGGTCCCATTCATTCCATCTTTTAACTGGCATTGTTGATTTAACTCTTCAAAACCAGACATTTCCCACGGCTTATAGTTCCATTCAGTTGGTCCAAAATCATCTTGATTTCTAGTTGGTTCAACAAATCTCCACATCAAATGTGTTCGAGTCATATTAGAGGTGTATGGGAAAGAAGTTTCTAAGCACATGCTAACCGGTATATTTCCCTTATTTGGTATTTCAACGTCTTCTGGAGATTGCAAAAGCTGATTAGAAGTAGTATTTTCTATGCCGACAATAGCCCTATACCTTGGATCATCAGCTGCTTCTGCCATATAGAATGGTACTCCTAAGTTTCTAACTGCGATGTGCGCTATATCTTCTGGACTCTCATGGAAAGCGTTACCAATTTCAATTGTATAACAATATGAATCATGAACACCATAATGCCAGTCACAAAAGTCACCAGTCGTAGGATATAAGTCAGATGATTGCATTGGCGCATAGTCAGTCATTTGCCCCATTACATTGCCATGATAAACTAGGAATTCATCATCGGGAGAATAACAATTTGTACAATGTCCCCATGGCCACAACACAAGTTCGGAAAATGCGTGCCACGTTATTGTAGCCTTGAATTCTGAAGAACCATCGCCATTATCATCATTCATTTCGGTCATATCTTGAATAAATTTAGTCTCTGGTTCACTGTTTCCACCCAACCAGTCTTCATCAATTTGGCCATCAGCATCATCATCTTTACCATCAACATGATCTTCATTGATTAAACCGTCTCCATCATTATCTTCATAATTGACAGGGCCGTTGTATACATCGTTATTTGCTCCAACTTCACCAGCATAACACATACCTGGGAATAAAGGCCCTGTTGCACCCAAAGGTGCGCCCCACTCAAATTGATAGTTTCTGTTAAGATCTACTCCATCACAAGATGGATCTACTGTTTCATCAATATCAGGAAGAGGAGTTACTCCCGTTGCAGTATTGTCTCTAAGGTTTTTTCTCCAACCTGAAGTTCGACAATCATCCCATGCTTCACCTTCGCAGTTAGCATCGACCCAAACTTCACGATCATATCGATTGCCATCAGTGTTTAGCATAGGAATCAAATATATTTCTCTCGTATTTACCATATCAGTTATGAATTGTTCTGAAAAGTCTTCGTCGACCCCTAAATCTCCGGGTCCGCATGGATTTCCATCGCCGTTACTATCTTGAGCGCTGATATTTAACATTAAACAATCTCCATCATTATCAATTCCATCCCATCCATCCTCATCAATTAGGCCATCTCCATCATTATCCACTCCTGCCATACCATAATAATAAGCTAAAGTTTCAAGGAAAAACATAGGCACTTCATATGACATCCATTCTCTTGCATGGTGATTACCAACAAGCATAATATCGGGTAAATCTGCATAATTTCCGCAGTCTCCAACAAAAGTATTGCAGTCTCCTCCTGTAACACCCCCTAATTCTTCACCGCCTCCAGTGATTTTTATCCATGGACTAGGATGATTGTAATACCATCCCTTGTAATCATCTAGGCCCATGTCTTCACCTCTTGCATTTACTCCTCCAATTAATCCTTCATGATAACTCATAAAGTCTGGATTTCTGTCAGCAAGAAATTGCATCCTATCTTTCATGGAAAAGTAATCATGGTATTCTCTGAATTGCACCCTATCATCTCCGCCCCATGGAAATATTTGGTTGATATAATCATCAGACCATAAATCACTAGCAGAAACTTCGGAAATCTCCTGTGCTTCGACTGGAGGCATTAATGTCAAGGGAGCCCCAATTGAAAGAAGTAGGGGTAACAATAAAGCAATAATAGGTAGCCTATTGCTATATTTTCTTGCAGCGTCTCGAGTTATTGACGTCATATGTTATACACCCGAAACAACATATGGTCTTGAATCCCACGTATTCCAGTGTTATTTAACGAGAGTACTTTATGAAGTGCACCACGTGGGGCCAATATATGGAAAAGTTAGAAGATTTCTTATCGGGAGAACAGATAATTCTTGGGTTTTCACAAAATACCCTACTCGCAGTATTACTATGCGGTTTGGTTGCAACCGCATCAGGCGCCATAGCAAGAAGATTACTATTTCCCAGAATCATAGATCTAATTTCAAAAACTGAAAGAATAGATGGTAAGGATATTTTTGCCCCTAGATCACTTGGCTGGATGATTGGTTTCTTGATAATGAGCCTTACATTAGATTGGATAGGAAGTAATGGAGATCCGGTGTGGAATGAGAATTATATGAACACTATATCTAACTTATTTTATGCTGGATTTGTTGTTTTGATGCTATTAGCAGCATTTAGATTAGTAGATTATATTGATGTTTTAATCGTAGTAGAAGGAGATGATATGGCCGCCAGGCGATCATTAGCAAGTGTAGCAGAATCAATCGGTAGAGTTGTAGTAGTAGTAGTTGGATTCTTCATTGTTGCAGGACTTGCAGGAGTAGATGCAAATTCATTTGTTGCAGGATTAGGAGTAACTGGCCTTGTAATTGCTTTGGCTGCTAAAGATTCTGTAGCAAATATGTTTGGAGCCATTTCCATATTAATCGATCAACCATTTAACGTCGGAGATTGGATTGTAGTAGGTAGTGTTGAAGGAGAGGTTATTTCTATTGGACTTAGAACTACTCAAATCAGGTCTTCAGCTGATACAATGATTACTGTACCAAATTCCAATATTACTAATTCTTCTGTTGAAAACTTTAGTCAAAGAAGATTTAGAAGAATTCAACCAACTTTTGATTTTGAAGTCAATAGTGATCCTGATGCACTCAAAAAGTTCTGTGATTCCCTGTGTAAGCAGGTAGTTGATGATCCAAGATCTATGAAATCTGAAGATTCATGGATTAGAGTAAAATCGTTTGCACCTTCAATGGTGATTGTTGCAACTAACTTCTATTGCATGTCATCTGCAGCAACTCAAAGAGAATTTACAGAAGATATTTTATTGATGGCTAGAGCTAGAGCAAAAGATAATCAATTGAATTTCCATGAGCCTCGAAGAAGGGAACATCAACAACTTTAGAGGTGTCAATATGACCATACTTATTCTAATAAGGCACGGTCAATCAATATGGAATGCAGAAAATAGATTCACAGGTTGGACGAATGTTGAATTGTCTGAAAAAGGAGAAAAAGAAGCATTGGATGCTGGGATATCACTTTCTAAAATAAGTATTGACTCCGTACATACCAGTGATCTGATTAGAGCACAAAAAACTGCTGAAATAATTATGGAAAATAATGATGTATCATCAAAATTTTCTACTTATTTTGATTTTAGGTTAAATGAAAGAAATTATGGGGAATTGCAAGGCCTAAATAAAAAAGAAACTGCAGAAAAACATGGAGCAGAACAAGTCCACATATGGAGGCGCTCCTATGATATTGCACCACCAGGTGGAGAAAGTCTGAAAATGACGGCTGAAAGAACTATTCCTTATTTTATTGAAGAAATACTGCCTGAATTAGAAAATGGAAGAAATATATTAGTAGCAGCTCATGGTAATTCTTTGAGATCAATCGTTATGCATATAGAAAATATATCTCCAGAAGAAATTGTTACCGTCGAAATACCAACTGGCATACCTCGTATTTATGATTATAATGATGGCATAATAACTAAAAATGAGTAATTGGCTTTGTTGGAGAAGGCGAGGCCTTTCTGTATAGATAGAATCCAGCAATTCCTACAGTAATGCAAAATACAGGCATTAATAATTCAGATAAAGTAGTTGGAGTTTGATGATATATTGTAATTATTCCAAGAAAAAAGCTCACAAAGGCGATTGCGGCTGGAGACCTATTACTGTACATCTTTTTTTGAAATGGAATGACTTTGGAGATAATGCTAACTGCCGGTTCAGGAGCGCCGGATTGACGGGCAAATGCTTCGAGTACATCCAATAGAGATTGTTCATATTCCCATATTACTAAACCCCCCTTGTGGGCATAAAAGGCATTTGAAGAACACCATTTTTCGGGGGCCGTAGAAATCCATCCGTCGATTAGAGATTTTCGCAATAAAACTATATCCATATTTGAATTACTTTTATGGTATATCCTACTTAAATCATGCATTAAACACGCAAAATCTCTTATTGCAGGGAACTCACATTCATCTTTGAACAACCCATCAGCTAATCTTGGAGGATTTATACTCAAGGAAAAAAGTCCGTTTTCTTTAATTAAAAAATCATCAAACCTTACATCTCCAAGACTTAACACACAAGGAGTGTCGCGTGTAAATGGAGCCCTCCATATAGTATTTGATTTGAGAATTTCTTCAAGTTTCATTAGTCTTTTATTCCAACGTTGTTGGTCTACTGGAGTTATTCTAGCAGATTCAATTGATGAATGATACAATCCTAACTTTTTACCGGCCTCATTAAGTATTGACTTGCTATCTTCAAAATTACTTTCAGTAAGGGATTCATGAAGTTTTTCTCCAACATTTTGCTCATATTTTAATGATTTACGTAAAATAATTATGTCTGAACTATTCCATGAATAACCTCCACTAGGAATATTCATTTCAGAGTGAGAATTTGCCACTCTGGATTGTAAGCGGCCATCTGAACCCCAAGGAAGAAATTGAGCAATCCAAATAATCCCATCACTTTCAAGATTTACCGATAGTCCTCTTTCAGTATTTTTGGTAGATATAATTGATAATGTTTCAGGATTAGGAACTTGCCCCCATTTTTTTAATTCGGAAATTATAATTTTCCAATCTTCTGAGTTTTCTAATTTAGTTGGCTCTATAATGTCCATTACAATTCTTTGTGCTACTAGTCTTACTGGAGTAAAACCAAATGGGGCTTCGCCTTGAGTTTCTGATTCAACCATTGCAGAAGGCATCCAAGAATTATCTAAACTAACCATGCTTCTCCGCCATATTCAGGAAGAGGTTCCATTATTCATGCAATCGGTCTAAGAAGACTTGAATGCATGTACTCTTGTCGAGTAGTATGGAAGGCACTACCTCGGACATGCCTCTCGCCGTTGATATGGATGGGACATTGATTCTTTCTGACATGAGTAAAATTAGCATTACTAAAGTCTTAATCCGAAAACCCTGGTTAATACCGAAAGTATTGATTAAAGAAATTAGTGGAAAGAGAGCACAATGGAAAAGACTTCTTGCAGAAAAGTTAATTTTTGATCCTGCAGATTTAGAATATCATGAAGTTTTTCTAGAGTGGATAACTGGAGAATTTGCAAGAGGAAGGAAACTTATCCTAGCAACTGCTTCTGATAGAATCGTTGCTGAACAAGTTGCTGCACATGTTGGATTATTCTCTGATGTAATGGCATCTGATCATGATTTCAATCTC
>Ga0209090_10002449_pt1 | contig 11747 bp, 8 predicted proteins | sample ArcticOcean_MG_C_9_FD_187432 | JGI IMG/M metagenome (GOLD analysis project Ga0209090, IMG submission 187432) | Marine microbial communities from western Arctic Ocean - ArcticOcean_MG_CB2_152 (SPAdes) (version 2) | ecosystem: Environmental > Aquatic > Marine > Oceanic | place: Arctic Ocean... | reverse complement strand
GGCTACCTGCATGATATTGCAAAATCGTTGCTAATTTGCGCGCAACCCTCAAGGAGGCGTTACCCTTGGCTTGTTATATGTTCCAAGCCCTTGGTACACACGGTCCTGTATTTTCCCCAACAACTAGCCTTGTTCTGGATGTGATTTTGTTAGTAGCAGCATTTTGGCTATTGGCAAGCCCTTCAAAGAAGAGTCTTGGAGATTCACTGTTGTTACTAACATTAGTTCTCGCTGTTTCAGCAACACGAATATTGATGCAACCTTTACCTAATATTCAACCTGTAACAGTTGCAGCTTTAATCGTTGGAGCTCAATTAGGAGCGCGACGTGGTGCTGCTTTCGCAATATTGGTCGCAATGATTTCCAATGCAGTTATTGGTAACGGATGGTGGACTATTTTCCAAGCCATCGGTTGGGCAAGTGTCGCGGTTATGGGATCAAAGTTATCCTTAATTGTCAATGGAGAATTACAACGCAGCCGCCTCTTTATTGCAGCTATCGCTTCTGCCTTCTTCTTCGACATTATCGTTTCATTATCCATTATTGATAGTTCATTTACGATAGTAACTTTCCTAACATATCTTGCTCATGGAATTCCATATGATTTGCTACATGCACTCGGCAACCTAACCTTTGCAGTTTGGTTTGGCTCATGGTTTGCAGATATGGTTGCAGAGGATATCGTTGTTGAAGAAATTAAATCCACAACAGTGGAATCTATTGTTCAGCAATCATGAATAGTGAAGGTTGTAGAAGGTTATGTCAACTAGCGATGATTCCCCTTCAATGGCTTTGGTAGTTCGAAAAGATTTGGGATTATCAGCAGGTAAAATGGCAGTTCAGTGCGCACATGCAGCGGTTTCGTGCACCATGTCTTCTCGCAAGGTCAATTCAAGATTAATGGAGAGGTGGCTAAATGGCGGAGCCAGAAAGATATGCCTCAAAGTTGACGACCTACAAAGTTTGCAACAATTAGCCGGACAGGCTCAAGCAGCAGGTTTGGTAACGCACATCGTCAAAGATGCTGGCCATACAGAAGTGGAGCCTGGAACGATAACAGTTCTTGGAATCGGGCCAGCACCCAGAAGGTCAATCGATGCATTGACTTCACAGTTGAAGCCTTATTGAGGGTTGAGCCCTGCCTCGGTTTGAGGGGATGAAGTGGGACTACGCTCAATTATTCACAAGATGACTGCCCCTTCACATCACGGACATTCGCCTTCAGGGCCAGTCAAAATGATTCTTATCGTTAATAATGGGCTAAAGATGGGTAAAGGCAAAATCGCTGCACAAGCAGGCCATGCCTCAGTTCAAGCAACTCTGAACGCAGGACAAAAATCCCCCTTAGTCCTCGATGCATGGTTATCTTCTGGACAAAAAAAGGTCTGTCTAAAGGGCGACGATGCAGATCATTTACTGGCACTAGAAAAATTAGCTATTGAGGGAGGATTGCTAACTTCAAAAGTTCACGATGCTGGACACACTCAAATCCCTTCAGGTTCTTTGACCGTATTGGCGATTGGCCCTTGTCAAGATGATGAGGTCGAGAAAATAACAGGAACTCTCAAACTTCTTTAATTTCATTTATCCAATTCTTCATCAAAGAATGGACTAGATAACATTTCGATTTCACCGTTATTGATAGAGAGTAACCTGTCTTTGGGAATAACTTCCCAATTCTCATCAGTTAATTCCTTTGTAGAAATTAGTATTGCATCGCCATATGCCTTTGAACGCCTAAGCATATACATTGGTTTAGCACTGTAATGGTTGAAAGCATACAACATATTTCCATCACTGATCAACAGATTCAAGTTGATAGTACCATGGTGTGAATTAAACACATTTTCAATCGCCTTTTTCAGCGCCATATATTTTCCTCTAAAAATTCCAGAGTCTTGATACTCACCCACCTTATCCATTATCTCATGAAAAATAGTCTCGGAATCAGTATCTCCTTCTGCACCAGGATGACCGCCTGCGCCAGTAACCCATCCGTTATGGGCTAAGATCCAATCTCTTCCGTTGTGATGGCGAGTGAATGGATGGCAATTACAATCATTCGGTTCTCCCTGCGTAGCATAGCGAATATGGGCGATTAGGTTGTGACTCCGGGCTTCATCTATGCTGTCAAAGAAAGCATCATCCCAGTCTGCTCTACATGCAGCACGATGCACTACTGCATTATTTCCTTCGAACCACCCAATACCCCAGCCATCAGGGTTTCTGCTGGCGTATTCTGAAAATATTGGTAAACTTCTTGTAGCCCTATCTTCATCGTTACAACTCATTCCAAATAAATCACACATGACTCTAAATTATCACGAGTCTATTTCAATCCTTGCCCATGACTTTGCAAAATATTACACAAAACCACCGGTTTGATGTGTGTTGCCGAACAGGCGAGTACATGCGCGACCATCCGAGTGACCGAGTAGATATCCGCTCGGACACAGTAACTCAGCCAACCACTCAAATGCGAGCCGTAATGGAGAGTGCTAGTGTTGGAGATGACGTTCTGGGTGATGATTTAACTGTCATCGAGTTACAAAATAGAGTCGCAAAATTATTCGGTAAAGAAGCGGCTCTTTTCGTAGCTTCGGGAACGATGTCTAACGCTATTGCAATTCGAGCACATACAGTTCCTGGTGATGAGATTATATGTGATAAAACCGCTCATATTTACAAATATGAAGGTGGCGGATACGCAGCATTATGCGGGGTTAGCATCGCTTTAGTAGAGGGAATAAATGGCATTATGAGTCCTGATAATGTCGCATTGTCAATACGAAAGTCAGAAGGTAGCCAAGGACATTACCCAAACGGTACATTGGTCTGTGTAGAGAACACCTCAAACTTAGGCGGAGGCACTTGTTATCCTCAACAGACATTAGATGATATCGCAGCGGTCGCTAATCAAAATGGATGTAAAACACATATTGATGGAGCAAGAATATTCAATGCGATAATCAAAACGGGAATAGATGCAAAACGAATGACTAGAGATTATGATTCGGTTTCAATTTGTTTCTCAAAGGGAATGGGTGCCCCTGTAGGTTCAGTTTTAGTCGGCAGTACAGAGTTCATCGCTCGGGCTCATCGCTGGAGAAAGATGTTCGGTGGAGGTTGGAGGCAAGCGGGAATATTAGCACAAGCCTGTCTTTTCGCATTAGACAATAACATTCAGAGGATGGAACAAGACCATGAGAGAGCAAAACGTATTGCAGCAGCCATTAATTCCATGGATGCCTTCTCTGTAGATTTGGACACTGTTCAAACAAATATGGTTTATGTCACTTGTGAGAAATCCGCACCTAAAGTCGTGGAAGAGTTGCAGAAGCATGGAATCGATCTGTTCGACCTAGGTCCAAATAGTGTCAGAATTGTTTGTCATTTACACATTGATGATGAAGATGAACAAAGAATAATCAAAGCATTTTCACAATTGAGGTAGAATTTGTTTAGTATCGCAAGCAATGTTTTGTTTGCGTACTTCAAATACTCTAGGCTTGGTACATCACTATGAGTTCTAAGGACAAGCAAAATTGTGATGTTTGTAAAAATAACGCAGGCTCTGAAATACTCTGCCCGTTATGTCAGTCGATTGTCGGCAATTCATTAGGCACAGATTGGAATGTAGTATTATCTCCAAGGGAACAGGAAGAAGGAATTGAATTATTCGGGGGGAGGGGTCGAACCTCAAAGCAACGCTGGTCGCAATTAAAAGCCAATGTAGACGGAACAGCAGATGTTACATGGGCTAGGTTGAGGGATAATGAGGATCCAATCCAATCATTACCTTGTTCAATTGAACGGCTTCAGGGAATTATTCATTTGATTAAAGAGGGTCATCGATTACAGCACGAAGAACGGAGAATATTGCAAATTGGCTTTGCATTACATGATGGAAAACTTCTTTCTTTTTTACAAGATACAGCCGTACTCGATGGAAGAAAACTTCCTGCACCCGTTCCAATGATCTCAATATTAACTCTAATTGCGGATGAGAAAAAAAGAATAGGGTGGAATATTTCTAAGTTAGTTTCGACTATGGGCTCATTAGTCTACGATGCAATCACTTCCCGAGAACAAGAGCATTATGGTCGCGTTTTCAATGATTATAGAAGGCATAGAATGATGCGGAGGAGAGAATTACGCGACGGGCAGCAACAACCAAATAACTGCCAAAAGCGACCACTGGTGGCGATGTTAACTTGGCTACAAATAGAAGCCGAAGATAGACTTGATAGTGAAAATTCTAATGGCACTCATCCATTGAGTGCGTGGGCAAGAGATGTACGTTTACGAGTTCATGTGTCAAGCCCTGCCACTTTCAATAAGGTAGTGACTGAAGGTTTTGAGCATCACCCAAAAGGATCTCTCGACTTGATAACTTCTCCTTGGATTTCAAGATGGCTAAACCATAGGCCGACAGACAGGCCTATAGCGCTCAAGGATTGGCCGTTAAAACTTACAAGAAATAAATGGCAATTTAGAGTTAGGACAAAAGCAGGTAATTCACGCTTGGCAAATATACCAGAAGATCCAATAATATGGGCTTATTTGATTTCCGCAGTATTGTCCCCTCTTGATTCACAAACCGGATTAAATTTATTGGCCATACAAAACAATTGGACCGCTAGCCATGATGAACAATTAGATATTTCAGCTCCAATCCGCCGGTCAATTAATTTTCTGAACCAGATAATTACGGCCAATCCAAATAATGTATTTGTCCAGTCAGGTAGAATATTGGTCATTGGCCGTTTAGGCCATTTTTACGAAGTAAGAGTTGGAAAAGGGGTGCATGGGGCACCATTCCTTATCAGCGCTATCAGGAATTTATCCCCACACTCGCCCAATCCATTGTGCATCCATCATGGAAAGTTCCACGCCCAAGTACCATTGGGAGATACCATTGCTTCAGTAGTACTTTCACTGGTGGACGATGTAACATTATCCGATAGAGTTGGGAGTTTGCAGTCAGAAATATCTAGCGTTCCACCATTTGGGTTTAATAATAGATTAACTCCGATCGAAAAACCATTTATTGATGCCAAAGCACTTGAACAATTGCGCCTTCAGCTTCCAAACGGAGAAATCGCATGGTATGACTTTGATGCAGATTCTCTCGGGGAATCGTTACAAAATTTGTTAGAAAGAAATTACGACGCCGACCGGGTGGTCCGACGTCCAGATGGTCGCCCCGTCCTCGGTGCTATCAGAGGCCCAAATAACTTCTATTTTGGACACGACATTCGCCAAGAAAGAAGGCCGCGCAATACAAAATATATCAACGCAACACTTCGAGAAGTTTCACAAGGAAACCCACCACCAATTGAAAAATTCGTTGAAGAATGGCGCCAAGAAGTATCATTCAAGCCGCTTAATGAAGTAATAGAAACCCCCCATAGAATGAATCCGCCTTATCCTTATGGTAACGATTGGATTTACTTGCGAAATAACGGCATGGGCAATCAAAACGATATCATTGGCGATATTAGAAACGGAGAACGTCGTTGGTGTGAACTAATGCCGCGTATTTGGCAAGCCTTACAACTTCAACCCCTCGGTTCAACAATTAGAATCGGAGAACAAAACCTGCAGGCAGTATTCTTTGAACATTGTAACCTAAGAGTGACGATGAGAAACATAACAGAGAGGCGTACAGTTGTGAGACTTGCTGAATTATTAGGCTATGTTGAAGATGGAGTTTACAATGGCCAGATAGTATTGGTTCGTAGAGATCACCCGCAACCAAACAACCGCCGTTCTATGACTCGAATAATTGAGGCCTTACAGCAAAGGAATGGGGCGAGAGGCGCTCCACCTTGGTGGTGGCATTATGGAGAGGCAGCAGAGGCACCACAAGAAGTACCTGAATTCGCATGGGAATTAGAAGAAGATCTATGCGATGATGACGCGATTATAATCAACTTTCCTTGATTGGCCGCGACTCTCTTAGCTGTACAGCCGCGACAACAATCGCAAGAGTAGCAATTAGTGATGCAGCGGGTAATCCTTTTTCATTTGATGTTGAAGGCTCCTGGATGGCTATATCTTCATCAACGATTGGATTGATTACTTGGTAGATCAAATGCACTGAGAGGTCATCTCCGTCAAATGCATCAGGTAGAGAGATTTGTTCCGTACCGCTTGTTGAATTACCCAATGATTGAATCTCACGTACGATAAATGGATAATCTTCTAAGCCATTTGTGCCATCTTCGAAATATGCAGATGCTTCAACAACCCACAAGTTTACTGAAATAACACTATCTCCGAATTGAGAACTGTCGATTGAAAGATTCCATGAAACAGAACCGCTATTTTGCCCAGTACCAGTCCAACTGAAACTAGAACTACCCTGACCAAGACCTAAGTCAAGTTGCGCCAATGCGGTAAAATCATCTTGCAAAGTCTCTCCATTAGATACGCTTCCTACTTGCTTTTGGCTACCATTAAAAATAACGGTGGGAGGGACTCTCTGACCATATCTTTCTTCCCAGCGAAGGTCCAAAACATCAGTACCGAAAGGATCCTGAGTTTCACCAATGGAGCGATGGAAATTATATTGCTGAATCGGTATCTGTTGCGCTACATCATCAAGTGCATGTTCAACATCAACACAATTAGTACACCATGTGGCTGTATAATCTTCAACAATTGCTGGAAGGTCGGCTAGCTGACTTGTCTGAACAGAACTATTGTTTGCTTCAGCCCACTGTCCTCCGAATATGACTCCAATCGACAACTCTTCAGCCGCTGCGGCATCGCTATTGATTGGAATAATTATCGAAAGCAACATTAACGAGACAAGACAAGATACGAAGCGCATTAATCAAGGCCATCTAGTGATTCAATATCAAGTGTTTTGATTGTGGTCAATTTTACACACTTTACAATTTTACGAAATCCTCAAAGGCACCATCAACGAATAGCTTCCCAGAAATGTCCTCATCACGGAATTGTTCTAAGCGTGATGAAACACCACTTCCGGTAAGACGGCAGGTTGAAGCTACACGGTTTAACAAACCATCAGCAAGGTCAAGAGATTGCAATGTGGCATAATAGACACATGCAACAACCATACGAATGTTGGTGTTGACAGTCAGTGGAGTCTGCACTCCATCGCCAGGTTCACGCAAGAGGTCTAGTCTGTAGCCAGCGTTTCTGTGAACAGCATCTAAATCAGCATCACTCAATGTAATGGAAAGATTTTCTTCAAGATGGGAAATCACCTGGTCAACATCATCACAACGCAATTCGCTAGGGTCGATTCTGCGAGGTGGAGCCACTCCTAGGAAACTAACACGAGCCTTGTAGTGTTTCATAATTATTGTTTTAGCAGTTAAGATCTGCTTATCAGTAAGTCCGAAACGCGGTAGGTCATAGCGACGGTCAATCTTAGAAGTTATTTGCAAATCTCCACCGAGTTCAGCCAAAGCAATAGCAATAATTCTGGCGTTATTTTCCTCAGAGTCGCCCTTCAAGTCATCCTTTTGACGGCAGATTGACTGCTTGGGCATGGCCAACCTTTTTTGGTCGCATGATTTCAAACCGTCACGTATTTCCTTTTCCTCAGCAGTCAATGGTGTGCAAGCCATACGAGCTAAATACTCTAAGCGAATAGCGGAGTGAGAGCCATAAAGACTTTTCATTTGATTCATTACTTTGCCATAGAAGGGATGGCTGTCACGTACAGTGCCACGTTCCATCAACCTCAAACGAAAGAATGCCTTTCTAGCAGAAGGGGATAAGCCGCGGATTTCCTGTTTAGAGAGTGGTTTGCTGCCAAGAGCAGTGCCTTTGTCAGTCTTACCAAATGTATTGACTCTTCCAGCAGTTGCCTCTTCACCATGATTACGATTGTCATCATTGGCATTGTAGATTTGGTACTCGACTACTAATCCACAATCGTCACATACCTTTTCTGCACGTACGTAGTCAGGGGTAAACTCTTCGCTACCACATTCCCCACACCTGTCTTTTCTATCTTCTTTTTTGTCTATTTTTTCATTCATATTTTACTTCCTCCAATTTATGGTGCATTCTTAATAAGGAGTTGCACGATCCTTTTGCTGTTGAGTGCGAATCAGGGCCACCTAAAAATAGGCTTTTTAGTGTCTAATTCGGCGCTCTACTGTAAGGCATACACGGCATCCCTTTTAAACCCCTCGCCTGAGATGTCGTATAATAGCCGAACATGAATTAGTCTTGTTCACATTAATAACATTCTATCGACTCTATATAAAGTAAGGAAACATGAATGCAAGCCATCATCCAAAACAGCGCTTATAGGCACTTTTTAAAATGTAAAAACTCCCCCACCCTCTCTTACTATATCGGTTTAAATAACATTTGATTGGCTATATTTCCTCCAAGAAATGTAATGTTTAGTGAATCCCATCAGGCCATCAATTGCTCTACAATCGCCATAAAAGATAGATGACAATTAGATAATGATGCAAGCCTTCAATAACGGTTGACTTTAGTTCACATAGTCTAGGAGTAGTTTCAATGTCAGACCCGGTACAGTTAACAATCACCAAAGAGGCAATACCTCATGGTTTGGCTGTACCTCAATGGTTAGAAGATGGTATACAAAACGAGTCCGGCAAAGATATTCTAATTATCCACTCCAATGACAATTCGCGGTCAAGTTTGTTACGGCAATTGTCAATGAATGGGATTCCTGCAGATACAACTCGGCATGTAACAATTCAACGATTAGTGGCATCTCTACATTTGGATCTTCGCTTGCCAGGAATGCTTGAAAACGATGCTACCCTCTTTTCGCTAGTCCACGAGGAATGTGTGAAAGCGGCAAAGAATAATCAATTACCGCTAATGCATACCGGCGAATACGGTGCCTGGACTACTTTCAAAACTGAGAGATTACTACAATTGCATCGAGTATTATCTGAAGTTAGAGATCCCAAAGCTTGGGAAGATGACCCTGGTGCCCAAGACTTAGTCGACATACTACATGTTGTCGAAGAGAAATTAGGAGGTTCACACCCAGACTTGGTCAAAAGAAGATTGGTCAAGGAACTTAGTTCAAAAGATGAACCTCCATTTTCACTAAAAGAAATAAGTGGAATAGTAATTTTAGATATGGCGCCCGACTTCACAGAGATTGAAATTGATCTGTTAACTGTAATTGCAAAATTCAGACCCATCCATCAACTATGCAATGCCGGCAATTTCCGCATAGGCCACCATGGCTCATACATTGAAGATACACATTTCATCACTCAATCCGAACTTCCTGAGTGGTTACCGGACCACGAGGTATGGGAGGTCGATTCTCCAGACCACTGGCTCTCCTCAATAGGTGTGGAAAAGGAGACGACCCATCACATCGTGACATTAGATAGAAGTGAACATTCAATCAACGCTGCAATTGAAGTAATTTCAAATTATCAAGCGAACTGTGAAAATCCTTTGGGTACAATTCTATTGATTGATGGCGCCAAATCTTCAAGGGAACAAGTTTGGTCAAAGAGACTGGAAGAATTGGGATATGATTTGCCGCTGACTGCTGATGAGTTAGATTCTCAACCGGCTATCGCAGCAATATTGCGACTGGCTAGATTGAGTAGCGGCCAAAATGCATGGAGCTTAGCAGAATTACTGAACTTGCACTCAGCCCATTCTTTACCACTTTGGACGGGTTCTGTGCCAAGTGGTAAACATCCAACAGAGAAGGATTGGAAGGCAAAACCAAATCGTAAGATTTTGGAGAGCATGGCGCAGTCATTCCACGTCTTAGGCGGTCAAGGTGCGCTAAAAAGATGGATGAGAATGTTAGAGCAAGTCAAGCCCCAATTAGGTGATAAAGAAGAAACTCCAAAAGAGTTGGAACAAACTCAATGGTGGATCGCATCATTATCTAGAATCTGGGCACCACTTTTACTGGACGGCGATAAAGCATTGTTGAGTGAAGATGTGATTGGGTGTTCAAGTGGGGAAATATTGCCGCTACCAGAACCACTGACAAGTGGCGCACAATGGTTCAATCACATTCTATCAAAAGTTAATTGGAAGGAATTGATGCAAAGAAATGCAAATCAAGATCGCTCCATCCAAGCATTACAAATTCTAAACGAATCTTTCAATAATTTGGTCCAAAAAATGCATAATTGTGGTTTTAAGATCGCTTCTAGCGGTATTGAATTTACAGAATTATTAGAATTGATAGCCAGTAAATCTAAACTAGATACCTCGCGAACCACTAATCAAAATTTGACATTAGCAACTCCAGAGGATGCACATGGATTACAAGCAGATTTGATAATACTAGCAGGATGTGATGTTAACGCTTGGTCTATGAAGGCACCTAAAGTTCCATGGATTGATTCTGAGGCGAGAATAAAATTAGGACTTCACACCACCGATTTACCAATTCGTAGAGGGCGACATCATCTCCGTCATTTGCTAAATGCAGCAAAAACAGTAGTAATTTTTGATACTACTGCGGATGAAGGTTGCGGGCCAAGTGCACCATTGGCTGAATGGCTTGGTGATTTGAGATTAGAAGGAAAAATCGCCGAACATTCTAAAATTCCATCATTTATTCCAGATACAGAATATTTAGAAAAATATCCGAATAGAGCGTGGCACTTAGTCAGCCGTCAAAGTGGTGAAGGAGAATCGCTAACCCCGCGCCCATTTTCCATGGTGATGGAATCTGGAACTGCACGAGGACAACGTTCAGGCAATAGGGGTAGAGATAGAAAACAACGCCTTGGTTTGGCGATAGCTGGAGGATGGGATGAAGAAGGCGCCCCAGCTCACATTGGAACAATAGCGGTAGCCCATGAACAAAAACTACAAGCTGATAGGTTTGCAAGGCAGCCTAATTTTTCTAACTTAGAAACTGATGAAACAATGGCGTGGGAGCAAAGAAAAGAAATGTTAAGTTATGATACAATACTACTACAACCAAGTAAAGGGCAAGCAGCGGGTGCTAAAGTGTATATTTGCCCCACCTGTAGTGAAACATTTAGCTCTCAAGCCAAGATAAAAGCGCATTTTGATTTAGAGACAACCCACAAGAATGAAGGTTGGGTTATGACTGCAAGCGTTAGGGGTGGCAGGGCGGAGAAAGATTGGCCAACACTTGGAACTGAAACGGGGGGTAGTAAAACTCCAGCCATCGACCCTAGGCCCTTGCCCCCAGGAACCTTCAAAAAGAATAAAATCAACAATTATATTGGTTCTGAAACAACAAAAATAGATCTTGAAATGTGGTCTGCTAGCCGCCTCCAAGCATGGCAAAAATGCCCACGGGAAGCGTGGATGAAATCTCATTTAAGCGCTGGTATAGAAGAAACACAAAGCGAAGACCTTGACGATAGAACTGGGGGGACTATCATTCACGATTGCGAAGGTGCGATATTGGAAGGACACGGTGTAAAACTCGGTGGCCCAGCATTGTCCAAAGGCGTATCACTGGAAAATGGACCGGTTGGAACAACCGATAAAGCTTGGAAAGCAGTACTTGAATATCTCAAAGAAAATGTACCGTGGCTGGCAAGAAAAGACGCGGTTGCAGTTCATCGAACCAGGGATTTGCTTGGAATTTCAACCGAACAATGGCAAGAATACTTGGATGGCACAAATACACCTTCTGCAAGCGGTAGACTTGGCCGATTAGTAGATGCTGATTTGGCCCTAAAGGATGTTGCCCCTATTGCCTGTGAATGGTTTTGCAAGGCCAAAGGCAGCGATTCTGTGACTAT
>Ga0209090_10002447_pt1 | contig 11755 bp, 2 predicted proteins | sample ArcticOcean_MG_C_9_FD_187432 | JGI IMG/M metagenome (GOLD analysis project Ga0209090, IMG submission 187432) | Marine microbial communities from western Arctic Ocean - ArcticOcean_MG_CB2_152 (SPAdes) (version 2) | ecosystem: Environmental > Aquatic > Marine > Oceanic | place: Arctic Ocean... | reverse complement strand
CTATTACATACGAGGATGAGAACGACCTAGAACGAGCCGCCTCCTATTGGCAGATGGCTGGTTCTGAACTAGAGAGTGATAGCATCCGTTATCGCGGCCCTCAAGTGATCAACATACAATACTTCGACGCAGCCGCCGCCGAAGCAACAGAAACAATTAATTAATATGGGCATCGGATTATCAAAAGCAGACAGGTTGAAAGGTAAGGTAAGGTCAGCCGTCCCTCTCAAAGGTAGCGGGCCAGCCATTGGTCAGCCCCCAGGCGCAGCCTCGGCTCCTGCCAACGCAGCTGCCCCACCTGCCACAGGCCACCCTTCAGAGGGTATAGGGGAACTTAAAGGAGGCTTAGGAGTCTACAAGAAGCAATTTCTTCAAGCTGGTCTTGATGACAACACTAAGCGTCTTAACGCGTTTTCTAAGTCAAATCAGCAGTCTAGTATATTTGAGGGAGGCACTGATGGTGGTGTAGGCTTGAATCAGAACAAGGAAGCTGTCAGGGCTGTAACATCCAATCGAGCCCGCACCCGTGACTATAGGTTGGCTAGGCGCGAGGCTATTAGGCGTAATGATCGCCTTGGAGCTGCCCGCATCGGTAACGAAGCCGCGAGCCAAGGGTTCCGATTGCATGGTATAGGCAAGTCTGGTGAAGACTACAATGCTGCAAATAGAGAATTACAAGGAGCTGAACTTGGTTCTGCTTCAAGATACCAGAGTGCTTTAGGAGGACTCGGTGATACTGGTCAAGGAGCTACTCAAGGAGCCGCTACTGGAGAAAAACCCGCTACTGGAGCGCAAGGTTCTGTCGACGGGGGTTCCTCTCCTCAATATAAACCTCTAGGCATGAACTTTGATAGCAGTTACTTTGATTCGCCCAACACATCAACGGCCCCTGTTTCCCTTACAGGAGCTGACTCAGGAGGCGACACTTCCCCTTATGGTGGCCTAGCCTCCATGATCGGTGGTGGTGGAGCTATTGGTGGTAAGAAGCAGCCGACACCTGGCACTTTAGGAGCTAGCTACGACTTCTCTGACCCCGACGTTCTAGACAAAATAAGAGCTAGGGTTGAGCTTGGAACCAATACAAACGACAACACTAAGTTTGATAGCTCTGTTGCGGCAAGGAATGCCAACCCCGCCTCTACTCCTCTTCCTGGCCTCCCTGGCGCAAGAGCCATGGCTCCATATCAAGCTCCAGCCCTGTCTGGTGCAAAGCCCCATCTTCCTGGAGCTGGTGGCCCTGGAGCTGGTGGCCTTTCTACAGGAGATAGGGAATTCCCCGAATTCTTTGATGCTCCATTCATGAAGCCTGATATAGCCTTTGAGAAAGCCGAAACTCATCGTCAAGCCTTTGAGGCTAGTCTTGATGGCAAAGCTGCCAAGTTTCTTAAGAGCGCTGGCTCGGCTTGGAAATGGCTTGGTAAGGAAACAGCTGAAGCTATCGGTAATGCTGTTGATTCTGCTGTTGATGAAACTAGTGCTGCTAAGTCCAGACTACTTGCGGCAAAACAGCTACACACCAAAATCGGAGAGATGCGTAAGACCGATGAGTTCTCTGCTGAGGAGATTAAAGAAGCGGAAGCTCTTCGCAACAAGCTTGTGAAACAACAAACCCCGAAACCATCTAAGTAACATGCCCAGATCAGCAGTAGGAAACGCAAGAGGGGGAATGGCCCCATTTAGTAACGTTCAAGCGTCAGGTCCACGTCTGCCTAGCCAGATAGGAGCTATCATCGACTATGAGAACACACAGTCGGACATTCGCAGGAACGAACAAGACCAAGCCAAGCACGAGGAGGCCACGTTCAAGAGCGACTGGATGAAGCACAACCGTGATGCAGCTATTCAGGCAGCACAAGAGCTTGATCCTAATGCTGATGACTATGACGAGCAAGTTGCTGGTATGCACCCCTTCTCTTTTGAGGTGGCTGGTGTAAGTAATCTACTCACCGCCAAGGCCAATATACGCAACCGCAATATTGGTCAGCAGCAGAAACAGGTGGCTTTTCGGGAGAGGCAGCACGACACTTACAGGGACATGTTTAAGGGTGCTACTGGCAAAATGAAGATGGATGTGAACCAGCTCCTTACTGAAGGCAGATATGATGAGTTGGCTGTTTTGTCTGAACAGAATGATCAGTATCTTCGAGATGAAGAGGACAGGCGCAGGGTGCTGGTTGAGCAATCCAAGGAGGCTTCGAGTGCTCGCATTAGTGATCGTGCTGACAAGCGTTATGAGGAGGCTAGAGCAAAATACGACAAGACAGACATAGCCAAACAGATTGCAGCTGCCGAGACTAAACGTATGGCTGTTAAGAAGCGCAATCAGGACAACAAGGCTTACAATAGTGGCAAGGGCAAGAATAAGGGTCATCGCCCTGTTGACGATGAAGAACAAAGATATTGGGAGGAGCGTCTAAAGCGCTTGAAATCACGACAGGGCAATTCCAGCACGTCCACCCCATCCAAACCTACAGCCTCTCCGAAGAAGACAACTAAGAATAATATTTTCAACCCTGACATTGACTAATGCCTCCAGAAGACACTTTCGGACCAGACTCAGCACTAAGCGGAGCGGCCACCCTAGACCTTGAGCCAAACCTCGAAGCCGCTCCTAGCGGCTTTGCTGCTGATGGCGACCTTGACCTTTCCTCTGGCAAAAACCTCTCTTGGGGAGATCAGCGTTCCTTACAGGACCCTCGCGATGTTCGCGATGCTCAAAACCTTTTTAACGAAGGCGTTGAAACCAGTGCTATTGAAGGCATGGTGAGCGTTCAGGACGTAATGTCCGACCCTCGCTTCAAGGAGCTGTCCCATCGGGAGCGCCTGGAGACCCTCTCACGCATCCCAGAGGAGAATGCTAAGTTATTCCCTGAAAGAACTCCAGAGGCTCAGAAGGAGTCTGACGATCTTGAGGCGCGCTATGGTCCAATAACTCTAAGGCATCAGCTTGAGGCTGAGTCTAAGCGTAAGGTGGCATACAATATTGACTACTACAACTCAGCATATGAGGCGAAGAACGGTAGTCAGGAAATGCGTGGGTTCCATGCTGACCGTGCTGCTGCTTATGGTGTCTGGGAGAACTCAGAGAAAACCGATGAAGATCGTGTCACTCTACATTCCAAGCTGGATCAAAACGGTAAGGATGCTAACGCATACAGTGAGGCATTCAATGAGATTGCTCCGTCCCTTGAAGCTGCTGTTGATACATTCCTAGAGGCTTTCCCTGTTGACGATAGTGGAGCCCTAGCCAAGGCGGCCAATACAGTTTTTAGTGGTTTAATCCGCACTGTCCAGAGCGCAGGTTCTCATTTAGTATATGGGGAAGACCTTCACGCAGAAGACAAAAAAGCTCTAGAGGTGGAGGCCAGGGAGGAAAAGGAGGCTTTTATCGAACGATACTCTGAGCTTCACCCCAAGCAGCCTTATCAGGAGTCTGTTAAGCGTGCTGGAATGCTTTTTGATGACCTACTTATGCAGAAGGGTAAGTTTGACGGCACTTCTGCTATCACCCCCCTAGGCAAGTTTGTTGGTAAGGGAGCTTTCTACACTCGTGGTATTGCTGACGTCAAGAATGACATAGCTAACATGAAAGGCTTAAGCAGTCATGAACGTCGTGATGCTCTTGCCAACTCTGAGCAGATGCGTGAGAACGTATTCAAAGGGTTGGAAGATACAATTTTAAATGGCGATGCCCCCCTGCATGCTTCCCTTGTGAGTGACGGTAATGGAAGTTTTGCTGATGGGTTTGTTGCTCGCTTTGGCGACTCAGGACTTACCCAAGCTTCCGCTCGTAAGTTCATAGCTACCAGCACCGACATTGCTGGAGGTCTCGTAGGAATGCTGGGTGCCGTAGTCCCTGGATTAGATGAACAATCTAAGGAGATGAGGAAACATGCTGATGCTCAGCGTGCTGTTCCACAACACATGGGCCTTGACACAGCTGACACATATATCAGTGACCTTGTAGGTATTGCTCCTGACCTCCTCCTTTCTATGGCTGGTGGTGTTGGAGCACTCAAGTTTGCCAGTGGGGCTAACAAGGTGAAAACCCTTGAAGCTCTCGCAGCTAGAGCTGGGACATCTGTGTCCGTAGCTAAGGCTGCTGTGGTTAAGGCCAACAAGATCAAGACCGTGGCTAGTATGGCGGGGTCATCTTTGTCCTCTGGCGTAGCCGTTGGTGGACGCACATACGTTGACGCTCGTATAGCTGGACGTAGTGTTGGTGAGAGCTTTGCTCTTGCTGTTCAGAGTGGTGCTATCACTACACTGGTAATTAACGCCTTCGGTGCATCTGGTATCCAGCAGTTATGGCTGGGTAAGTTGTCAGCTAGGAAGGCCTTCAAAGCTAGTCTAGGTAAGACTGGCTGGTTCAGTGAAATGGTTGCACTCCGTGGTATTCAGCTCAAGGCTATGGGCGGGGGTATGGCTAAGCACGGAACCAAGGAGGGGTTTGAGGAGTACATAGAGGAGTTTTCAAACTCACTTCTTGTCTCTACACAGCTTAACCCTAATCTTACGCTTGAGGACCACATGCAAGTGGGACTACATGCCTTTGTCCTTGGTGTAGGTGCTGGTACTGTTGGTGGTGCTCGTAGTCTTGTAGGTGACGTCAAAGCAGCTAATGCAGCCTTTAACGAGGCTCGTAACAAGACTCGAATCAAGGAAGCTGTTAAGATGGGGCATTATATCCTACAGGCTGAGAAGAATGTGGTGAAGCTTATCGAGGCTAATTCTCCTCTCGCAGCACAGGCTCTGTCTGAGCAGATTGAGAAGAAGGTGGCTCTGTTTCGCTCCATGCGTGATGAGAACGATCAGTCTCCTCTTATCACTGAACGCAGTGAGACCACTACAAGCAAGACCCCTGCCAACGTATTAGCTGACCAGATAGAAACCAATGAGCACAGAAAGAACGAAAAAGAAAACCGTGCTAGCGAGATTGCGCATAAGACTAAAGTGGTTGATGAGCTCAAAGGGCAAAAGCCTAAGGCTGATGCTGCTAAGAAGGTTAGCAAGAAGGAACCCGTTCGTGGCACTCTTAATAGACTGGTTGCTCTCGGCAAGGGGTCGTTAGGTGTTACATCTGGACTAGGCAAGGTGGCTGCTAACATCCTTGCTGGACGTCACGGTGCTAACTATGAAACTAGCCCAGCTATCATTAAAGCCTCCGCTGCTGCCGAGGCTGCTACTCAGGTCTATGAGAAGGCCGTAGCCAAACAGAAAGCTAACCCCTCCACTCTTCATTCTCGTGCAGTTAAAAGCGCTAAAGAGGCTGTTGATATAGCCAAGGAGAGCCTTTTGGCTACCAAAGTGGAGAAGAAACTTAACACCTTTTTGACCAGCAATAAGGCACAGAAGCTCAGAGGAAGCAATGTCCCTAGCCAAGCTAAGGCTGGAGCTAAGGCTGACTTGTTCCGTGCAGAGAAGAAGGCATTTAAAAGCAAGAGTAAGAGCCACAAGGTGGTGTCAGCTCTATTCCCCTCTACAGCTGAGGAGAAGAAGGAGAGCGTCCATAAACGCATGCCTCGTATTATCGAGGAATTTTCAAAGACCGAGGAAGGTCTTGGTGACTTAGCTGCCTTTGTAGAGAATCAACCAGCCCGTATGGACGCGGTGATTAAGAAGGCTAAGGATCAAGGACGTCCTACAGATAAGCTTCGTCAGTTGATGATGAATGAGCTGGAGCAAGCTGAGAATGCCTTAGAGAAAGCTGGACGCCCTGTTCCTGCCCGCCCTGCTGCATACGCTAAGGAGGCTGCTGGAGGCTCCGCAGCCCCTACATCGACTACAGGCCAGCAAAGTGACACAGGACGCGCCACAGGCCCCTCTACGGCCCCAGAAGCGGAGCCTACAGCAGAGGATAGGGCAGCGTTTGACGAATACTTCGATACGCTCGGAGAGGAGGCAGCCACCCCTCCAGTTGACCCCACCCCCGCCCCGTATTCCAAGGAGGGTGTTAAACAACGCACTGAATCCGAACTTAAAGCTAAGGAGCAGGAGTATAAGGATATTCTCCGTAAGAACGTCACCGATCCTGAAGGCCAAGCTAATGCGAAAATTGCCCAGCAAGGTCTTGATGGTGTTCGCAATGAGATTAACCGCAGGGCTAAGGAAAAGGCTGAGTATAAAGAATCCATTGAGTCTGAGCGTGCAGCCTCCCAGAAGAGCCCTATTCGCTCTAGAGCCTTTGATGGCTTGCCGAAGGGTAAAGTTAAGGGCAAAGCCGCCTTGATTAATAAAGCTATTCTTGCTGACATCAACCCCAGCACTCCTACTGATGAGCTTCAAAAACTTCGAGATGAACACGAGGTTAGGGTTGCTGAGATTGAGGACATGGTGCGCGGTAACGAGGACATGAACGAAAGCTTTGAGAACTACCTCCTCGGCCTTCTTCAAAGTGAGACTAATGCTGCTAAAGCAGAGTTGGATCGTCGCAGCGAATCAGCTCCATCCCCTGAGACTACACTAGAGCAGGCTATTGATATTATTGAGAGCAACTCTGGTAATACCGCAACAACTATAGCTGGTCTTCTCGATGTTCTTGGAGTTGGCGGTTTGTTCTCCGAATTCAGAGACACAGCCGATATGAAGAACGCTGTTGAATGGGGTCTTGATAAAACTATCTCTGTAAGTTATGAGGGTGGCCGAGTTATCCTTAACCTCCCCAAGGATTACCTACAGCAGGTTGAAGCCCTCTTTCCTGGTGACACTACTAGAGCCTCCCTATTCCTTCTTAAGCGCCTGGATGAAGAAAGTCATCACGCTGTGGCCATCTCTCACCCCGACGTAGGAAAGCAGGGTCTCATCGACATCGGCACTTGGGTTAAGGGTAATCCAGAGGCGTCGGCCTTCATAGATAACGTCTATAAGGTAGAGGGTGGTGTTGCAAGCAATCTACCTGCCTACAATGTAGGAGGTGAATTCCTCAACGCGTTGCACCAGAGGCTTGAGACTGGCATGACTACCAATGAGCTTGATCGCATATTGCTCGATGCCAAGAAGGAATCCCCTACAGCTTTCGCCGCTATCTTAGCCTACTTAGGTCAGTTGATCGACTCAATGACTGGTCGCTTAGCCACTCCTACAGATATTGACCCATTAGTCAGACAGCACCTTCAGACAGTGAAGGAAGCTCTTGCTGGTATAGGATACACCTCTACTGTTGTGGATGGTGTATCTAGCCTGCAACCTCTTGCTGCCCCCTCCGTTCCCCCTGCTGACATTCAAAGGCATTCCTCTCTTGAGAGTAAGTATAACTCTGGCACTATCACTAAGGCTGAGCTTCAAGAGGCTGCTGACTTGGTAGTGGAAGCGGCAAAAGTTAAAAACCCAAATATCGAAGTAGGTTCAAGAGCAGGAATTTATAAGGATGGAGTTCCTGCTCCACCATCTCCAAAGGGTAATAATTTTGGAGCGGGAATATATGTGGCTGTCGGTAAGGCTCATCAAAAGCTCTCAAATGAATTTAAAGAGGATAATCCTGTTCAGCTTCGTAAGTTAAAGAAACTTGGGCTTGAGGCTAGAACTGAAGATGTGCTACTGGACACTACTAATATGGCTAAAGTTAAAAACTTTGGTTACGTCAGCATGGGTCTGGATGTGTCACTAGAAGAAGATGCTCTTATTAAAGCACATGAGCAGTATATTAGGGCTGTTGCCTCGGCTAATCAGAAAGCACACAATAGGGGAGAACCGAATCATAAGATCGGTTGGGAAAAAGCATTAGACAACATGGGGGTTGTTGGTCGTGACAATGCGATAAAAAAAGGTGGTGACTATTGGACTGCGGCATTGGATTTGATGGAGCAAGGTCGACTTCCTTATAACGGAATTCTTAAGGAGCGTGGCGGTGAACCAGTTAGAGGAGGTTCTAGATACATCTCAGAAGCCGTCGTGTTATCTCCTAGTCAGATTAAATCCGCAGAACCGTTCACTGGTGTTCCTCTCTCTCAGCGCTTTGATTCTAGTTCCGACAACATCCTTCGTGCTGGCCTCCCTGAGAAAGCAGAGATAGACCTAGACGCCAAGCTCAAGGAGACCTTCAAAGGCGAGAAGAACGCCAACCTCCCAGACGCGCAGTTCGCTGAAGGTCCAGCTCCATTAACTCAAGCGGTTGATGAAACCGATAAAGCTTTTGCTGCTCGTGTTAAGAGCCAACAGGCTTCAAAGCCTACAGAAGTTAAATACACCAAGCTCCCTTTCCCTAAGGATAGGCGCACCTCTCCTAAGGGAATTAGACCTACTATTGTTGATTTGCCTAGTATTGTCAGCTATAATGGCATTCCTGTCACCACAGACCAGCCAGCTCGCAAGCACCCAGTTCACGGAGAAGATTCGCCTATCTGGATACAGAGAAATAAGGACGGCTCCACTGTGGCTATTCACATGAACATCCCTGCCTTGCAGAAGTCGTTCGATGAGAAGCAATACACCACCCCTCGCGTAGAAGGCGTTAAGCCCCTCCCTGAGGATGCCTTTGACACTGTTGAGGAGATGACACAGTTCTATATGGAGCATGAGTTCCAGCACCAGTTCCACGAGCGTGTAACCAAAGATCAAGGAGCCCTCTATGGAAGGACTGAGCAGGCTATTAATGAGTCTGCTGCTGAAGCCCTAGGCATCACTGAGAAGCTCTACCCTGTCTACGAGGACGCTGTCCTTACTAAGGAGGAGCTGAATGCTATAGACCCTGAGTCTAATGTGGCTAAGCAACTTGCTGATATTGATGCTCGCGTTGAAAAAGCGGAGGCTGGCCTAATGACCGATGCCTTTAAGGGGTTGGATGTCCTTGCCGACATGACTGAGCACTTCCGCATCACCTACGGAGCCAACACCAAGATCATTGATGGCTTGTTTGGTTTCGATGAAGAGACAGGTCTTCTCACTCTTGATGTTGATGCTTATGCCCTCATCTCCGATAAAGCCTCCGAGGCTAATCGTAAGAGGATGAATATCATTGCCCCTACTAAGTCTGAGGTTCTCAAGGCTATAAAGGCTATCAATAGCAGTAACTATTTTGATCATTTCCGCAGCAAGGTTGATCGTGGTCAGCTTACTGTTCCAGCAGCACTTACAAAGCTCCGCAAGAGCTTCAATCCTAAGCAGCTTGCTGATATGCAGTCTGCCTACTTCCAAGGAGCAGCCTCGCCCACACCAAAAGGCCAGTTCCTATCTTATCCTGACATCTCCCTGCTCACCTCTGAAGAGGACAGGCACAAAGCTTCTGACATATCTAAAGCTATGGATGAGCTGTCTAGGTTCATGGCTCTTAACGCCAAACAGATGAGCGAGGAAAGCCTCGCTGCCTACAAACTCCTGTCCTCGCATGTGGACACTTACGACGATGCCGTGTTCCACATCAAGTCTCTTAGACGTCTCGACCAGAGTCCTGGATCTGAGAAGTGGTTTGAGGATAGAGGTATAGGTTTAGGTCCTGATGAGGCGGCTGCCGCTAAACGCTTTGAGCTAGCTAATGCTCACCACATCACCATATTACGTGAGTTGAAGGACATGCGCCGTATGGGGCTTGACCCTCGTGTTGGCCTTAACCGTCGTAACTATCCTGTAGCTCGCGCTGCCATGGACTTACTTGGTGACCAGCTTACAGGCACACAGGTGGTATCCCTTAAGAACGGCAAGCAGTTCCGCATGCCTCTTAGCATTGGTTTGTTCGCAGACCTACAGGCTACGCTTGAGTTTCTTGAAAACCCTGAATACAAAGCTTCTCGCTACCAACGCAAACGTGATAGATACATTAAGGCTATCAAGCAGAAGCTTGGCCATAAGCGTAATCAGGAATACATCTACGGAACTAAGGCTGAGCAAGAAGCTGCCGTTGCTGCATTCGAGGCTTCTAAGAAGACCAAGAACCCTAAGCCCTTCGTCCCCGCTGGTAATCAGGTGGCTATCCTTAAGCGCAAGAATCAGATTAACAAGTCTTCTGTCTCCCCCTACTTCTCTCCAGACCTAGCAGGCATAGAGACTTCCATAGAGGAGGTTGAAGCTCAGATGGAAAAGGTAGAATTCATCACCTCTAGCGTTCGATCCTTGATGGATGCTCCAAACAGCCTTCCAAACCAGCAGAGGCGTCAGGATGCTTTTAATGACCAACTCTTCAAGGCTAGCCTGGAGCTTCAGGCTCTTGAGTCCAAGCGCAAGGCTTTGATTGCCGCTAAAGTTGCAGCTAAAGGAGGTGTTGATTACAGTAGCAGTTCCCCCACTCTCCGTAAATTTGGAGCTTCCCTCCTTCTTCTCGGTGACACACGCTTTGCTAACTTCACCTATGATGGTCCTGCTGTAGAGAAGCAGTCGTCTCATGTAGACTATACCATCGGCTCTCGCATCGCGTCCAACATCCGTGACGCGCACGTTCGTGGTATCATTACTGACGCTCAATACCTTAGAGCTATGGCCCGTGACCCTGCTGCCTTGCTTCCTTCCGAGGCTAAGGTTGGCAGTATCCACCCTTTAGTCCAAGCAGCTGATGACGCTCTTGGCAACAAGAGGATGAAGTCTAATGATGGGTCTAAGCCCACCCTTGCCGTTCCTCCTGCCATTGTCACTAAGCTCGCTAAACAGAAGAGCAAGGTGGACTTGGGGCCTGTAACCACATACAAAGATCTTAACTTTAAGTGGGTGGCGTCCATAGCCAAGCTAGTTCGCGCTACTGAGACTGAGTTTGCTAATATGCAAGCTAAGTCTGATGAGCTATTCAAAAAGGATCAAGCCAGAAGACTTAAGGAAAGAAACAAAGGCAAAAAGGACAAAAAGACTCACGACATCAAGGGATTAAAGGTGTTCCCCACCCAGCTCAGCCGCTTAAGCAACCCTCTATTAGTCTTTGGCCCACAGATCCTTTCTAATATAGGTAAAGCCTCAGCTGACTTTGATCCAACCAAGGTGAAGAATTCTGAAGTGAGCAGTGATGCTTTTAGTATGCATGAGCTGTCCCTTATATACAAGCACACTACAGACACTGAGGGAGTGTTCAGCACCAAGGCTAAAGCCGAGAGCATCCTGATCAACAAATATAACGACTTTATGTTCCTCGTTCGCGCCGCCTCTGACATTGTTCATGAAGTGAGCCAGCAGGGTAACAGCCTCCGTTATAAGGAGTTTTCCAAGGTGATTGATGAAGGTGTATTCGATGACATCGTGAACGCTCGTCAGAGTGGAACTCTGCTCATCCCACCAGCAAGCAGAGTGTTTGCAGCTATGCACGATTACCTCAGTGGCTATGAAGCCCCTATGAGTGATACAGCTGAGAAGACTGACGCTGTAGTGGACAAGACTGAGGCTGACAAGACTAAGCTCATCATGGATGCCATGCGTGAGAATGGATTCGATGAAACCATCAGCGAGAAGAAGGCTAAGGTGCTGCGCTCAGTAGTCCTAGCTAAGCTTTATGATGGTGACGTTGAACAAGCCCGCATATTTGCTGGTGGTTACCATTCTACAGCAGCGTTTGATCAAGCCATCCTCTCCATGCTTGAGGACAAGATGGCTCAGGAAGAATACTTCGGTGTTGCTGATGATCGCTCCTACCTAGAAGGCCTCCTTCGTGGTGGTGACTTCAACTTTGAACGCATGTTCCGACGCACGCCTATGCTCCCTGACTTCAATGGTGAGTTTATCAGCCGCAAGGACGCTAAGGAGAAGATTGACGAGAAGCTTGAAGACATCAGGGAGAGCCTCTTTGGTGAAGCTGGTGTTGATGGCAGTAAGCTTTGGGACGATTACCCTACAGAAGCCCTTATCA
>Ga0209090_10002446_pt1 | contig 11756 bp, 16 predicted proteins | sample ArcticOcean_MG_C_9_FD_187432 | JGI IMG/M metagenome (GOLD analysis project Ga0209090, IMG submission 187432) | Marine microbial communities from western Arctic Ocean - ArcticOcean_MG_CB2_152 (SPAdes) (version 2) | ecosystem: Environmental > Aquatic > Marine > Oceanic | place: Arctic Ocean... | reverse complement strand
TTGCTCTGTCAAAAACTTCTATAGCAAGTTTTAAATCTGTACGATATAATTTAGCATAGTTAAACTGCGTTTGTTCTTCATGGTTAATTATATTATTGTGATAGTCTACTAATAAACTACAACATTGATTGTATGTAAGAGTTAAGTTATTTCTATCATCCATATTGCTTAACAAAGTATTAAACAATCTAACCTCAGGTATTTGATATGTATCAATAAAATATCTGATAGGCATATTATTAAATTGGTCATTAGGTTCTGCTAATACATTGGCTATGTTGTCTAATACTGCTGGATTAGATTTGTTTTTTGTGTCCGGTACATGATTTGTGCTATAAGTATCATGGAAGTGATCAAACACATTACCAGTAATCAAAGTAACATCATAATGTGTTTGCAATAGTAATACTTTCCATAACCAGTTTGCTAAGTGTTCATCATCATGAAAACTGCATCTATAATTTGATGTCCTAAATAACCATCTTAACGAACTGCGCCAAAACTGTTGTGTTTGAGTGTACTTAGGATTAAGATAAAGTGGTATTTCTTTAGCAGAGTCTATGCTGTTATCGTCTTGTAGTTCTATATTGCCGTGTGTATCAAACTTCATTAGATGATAAGGATGCGGATTAGTTAAATCAAGCACAGGCTCTGTGCCATACATGTGAGGACCTATTATGTTTTCTTTTAATCCACTGATGTATCTTTTGTAAGGGTCTCTTACTAACACATACATCTTGTAATCAGGAAATTTTTCTTTTATTTCTGCTACTGTGTAGTGTTTGCTCGACGAGTCAATCCAATCGTGGTCTGACTTCATTGCATTTAAGGCCATTGCTAATGATGATGACCCAACTTTACCATGAGAATAGTAAATTGTATTATGTTCTTTGCTATGGAATATCATATATGATACTTATCGAAGTATCAATTTATTCGCAAAAACGAATGGCTATCTATTTGTACCACTTGTTCTAAATGCTTGGCCCAATAAGGATTAGCCAACTCACTATTAAAATAATGTGTGCTACCGTCTGTTATATCTATTAAGTTTCCTCTAACAGATTGGTTTGCTACAAGTTGTGACATTTCCCATGCTAACATACGTTCTTTAATAATTTTGCCATCTGCAGTTACTAATATTATGTCATCTGATTTGCCATCACAGTACCAACTGAATTGACACTTGTTTCGTTTTGGAACAGTATTCCCTTTCCAGTTTTCTTTTGTCTGTGCTTGATACACAACATCGCAGATTGTATTAGGAAATTTTGGGGAAGTTACACGATTCATTGTAACATTTGCTACTGCTACTTTACCAGCATAACTTTCACCACGTGCTTCATGATAGATGTTTGTTGCAAGACAAATTGCTTCAGTTATATTAATAGAGTCGTCGTTAGTTTCTATAACATTTACTATGTCTGTGGTAGGTACTGATTGAGTTATGTATTCAGTTTTATCCGAATTAAACTTATTGACAATGTATATGCACCCAATGAGCACAATTATTGAAAGTAATAAATATTTTTTCATGTTAACTCCATGCTTTTATTATATTATTTAGTGTATATTATAACATTTTTAAGCATTTAGTCAACCAGAACTTACACTAAATGCATAGTGTAAGCAGTTGATATAAAGTAATTTTTATTTTGCTATTGCAATTTTAGACGTGGATTCAATAAATCCGTCTGCAATTTCTTTAACTGTAGGAGAATATGCAACAATGGTGCTCATATTCATTTGTATCTTTTCAGGTAATGCACTCATCATCCATGGCATTAGCCCAAGGCCGCCTTTAGGATTAGTAGCAACAATACTTGCTTTTGATACTGAAAGTGTTGTTTCGCTTTGTCCTTCGTACCTGGCAATAATTTCTTCGCCTGTGATTAACTTAATTGTAACTACATCGTTTGGTTGTAATGGTTTGTCTAATAACATAATGTTTCCTTTAAAACTATATTTAATGATTATAGGTGATTGTATTTAGTTATTTTGGCAACTTTATAAGTACCACTATAAGTTCTGTACTTACATATCTTCCGGCGTAACTAATTTAAATATTACTGATGCAAAATTTTATGCGTCAAATGGAGGTTGATATATGGATATTCTTAAAAGCGTTGGCGGATGGGCCAGACAACTTACGGATGTTGGTATGAGCGTAATAGCTCTTGGAGTAGTATTTGAAGTATTATTCAAAGGTGCTGTTCCTTTCCTTGGAGATATGACTGTAGTAGCAAATATTATGGGTATATTGAATGGGTTAAGCAACGAAGGTTTACTTGGATTAGTAGGCATTTGGGTTCTTTACCACATCTTTAATAAGAAGTAAACATAACACAGGAATTAGCCCTTAACTATGTTGAGGGCTTTTTTTTGACTATTTTACCGTGTTTAACACCTAATTATTATTTTTATGTTAAATAGATGTGTTGGGCAGAAAAGATTTCAGTCTAACAGACATTAACTGCCTCCCTCGTAGAAAAGGCTATATACAGCAGGAGTACTGCAAATGACTGTTCCAACATTTGACTTGCAAGATGGCGCCATCGAGCATTATCAACTATCAATATAGTACGATTGTTTCTTAATATAATCTACTACGTCGTAATCAGCCTTTCTAAAATGCTCTTTAAACCATACGGCATTTTCTTCTGATACATCATATGATTGTTCCAATTCAGGAAACTGGTCTCTGCTTCTTTTTAAGAAAGGATCGCTTGGCATATCTATGCCGTACATTGTTTTCATAATTTGTGTTAAGTTGCTTACGTCAAATACTGCACCTACACGGTTTTCATGTTTGCGTAATGTATTAACATCTCCAATCCATGCTGTTAATGGTGCTAACAAAATATTTAGGTCTGTATCTTTAATGTTATAACGTTGTTGCGGGTAAGTCTTTTTTCTAAGTGACGTTAACATAGCATTGGGCGTCGGATACATATTGAATACATATTTTTCTATATCATTAAAGTCTCTGTAACCACTACCTCGAAACATGTTTGGTGCAGACTTGTTTAGTTCTTTTCGCATTGGGTTTGTGTATCGTTCCCAAAAGCCACTACAAAATCTTTCAAGGGGATCGCGAAGTCCAAAATATATTTGCATTTGCGTATTTACTATATTACTGCCATGAGTAAGTGCAACTGTAAAAGGACGGGCGGCTACATTGTTAGTTAATAATGCGTTTCTTAATGCTGTGCCTCCTGTTTTAGGAATATGCAAAAACGTACTCATCTACTACTCCATTAGATTTTCAAGTTGTTCCATTAGAGCATACTTTCTCGGTGCATGTCTGCTTCCATGAAGATGAATTATATGTGCATCTTTGATGTCGCATTCGTTCCATTGATTTGAATAGGCTTTCCTGTTCTCCCAATCCTCTGTAAATAACTGATGCCCCTGATATGCAATTTTAGGGTCAAGTGTGTTCTCTATTGTCCTGTTAGGTTGATCCCACAACATTTTATTTAGTATGAACTGTTCAGTATTCCAACTATCGAAATCCCAATTGTTAGCCATCTCTAATCCCATGTCCCAAATGTCTTGGCTCATTGTACTTGGGTAGTATCTGACATCTGCATTAAAGAAATGCTCGTGTTGTATGTTGTAGTGGTTGTCCTCTACACTACTTTTAGGGTCTGTGTAATTAAACATACGGAAGTCATCATATTGGCCAAAGAACTCTGTGGGTTTCATCATTATGTTATCAGGACCACAGTATAAAATATTACAATTGCCTTGTTTCCAAATCTCGTATATCTCAAAAAAATGATCCTGGAATACTTCTTGTATGTTGTCTACTTCCTTGTTAAAGAATATAAATTCCCAGTCACCTTGTAAATGCTTTTCAAACGATCTTAAACTGATGTCATGCATTTTCATGTACCAGTTATATATGTCACCTTCTGACGACCGATCATCAAACCACATAGGTGATTTAATTTTATATAGGCTTCTGATTAAGTAGTTCTTCACAATACTGTTACACTTGGAAAGTATCTTATAAACTTTGTGGGTTTGCCTTGACGTATGCCTTCTACATTTTCTTTAATCTCATTAAAGAAGTTCCATGCAAGTGGTACAATAACAATTTCTTCATCTAAGTCTAAACTTGATCGGTCTTTGATTTCAATATCGGTACCTGGTGTAAGCAAGCCTTGTTTAAGTTCATTGTCATCAACTATCCAATCTAATTGTATGTTGTTAGCATTTAATACTGTCATGCCCTTGGCCGCCGCACCATAGCCAATAACCTTTGTGCCATTTTGTCTAAACATCTCAACTGTGTCTTTAAATTGTGTAAGTATGTCTTTGGCATTCTCTCCAAACTGTGTATAGAAACTTAGATTGTGTCGGCCATCACTAACTTCTTGTGCGATCATTTTTTGTACTGATGGATTAACATCTGCACCTTTATGCTTTAGTGTGAATACATAACTGTCGCCATGTATAGGAGTAAGTTGTACATCAGTGAGTACAAGTCCTGCTCTGTGGGCTAAAGTTTTCATACTGTTTACACTAAAGAAACTTATGTGTTCGTGGTAGGTTGTATCAAACTCATTGCGTTGGTACATCTGACTTTGGCTTGTTTGTATGTATGCTGTTCCTGTATCTATTAAACAGTCATGTACGCCCTTAAGAAATGCAAGTGGGTTAGGAGTATGGGCACATACATTTTGTGCTGTGATTACATCTACTTTAATATATTCTATAGGCCAAAATGCATTACGCACCATGTGGCCTTTGTCTAATGCTATCTGGAATAAGTTCTTAGCAGGGTCAACACCAAATGTTTTCCAACCAAGTTTTCTAAAACTGTCTAATTGTGTTCCGTCATTACATGCAATATCTAATACATTACCTTTTGATTTGCCTTCACGCTCAGTAACCATTTCTGCAAACCAATCGCAGTAGTCTCTGAGTGTTTGCGAAGTACCTGTTACATACAAGTAATGTTCAAACATCACCTTGGGGTCTACACTAACAGGTAATTGTGTGTGCCAACAATCAGTACATAAGTTTAGTCCTAATTTATAACTGTCTCCACCGCCTGTGCCGTCATGGTAGTTATTTGCAAGTGGTTGTTCAGCCAAATCTAAAAACTTTTCTAAGTTAGCACCGCCACATGCCACACACTCTTTAAGTGTAGTGTACGAGTTCTGCTCTGTGTTCTCTATTGCATTCAGCATATTGTGTTACCATTTCCTGTGTGATACTGTCTAATGTATCTGTAAATCTAAAATTAAATGTGTTCTCAAACTTAGCAGTACTAATTCCAAAGTCGTATGTTTTGCTTTGTAGTTTCTCGTTGAATATAACACTTGGGGGATCTTTGTCTATAACAGGAACGTTTGCATGTTTGCCTACTGCTGTTGCTATGTCTCCTGCTGTGTTAGTAAAACTTGCAGTATTGTACACACCTCGGTTTGCTTTTTTGTTATCATCTATAATAGTATCTATAGCTCTGCATAAATCGTTTATACCTAAAATACTTCTGCGAGTGTCTTTATTAAAAACGTGTATCTCACCTTTCTGCATGGCTGTGTTTACCATAGCATTAATCATTACGTCTGTTCTGATGCTGGGTGCTGGTCCGTTTACTGTGCCAAATCTTAATCCATAATAGTCCAGGTTACTTAGTTGTGCAATGTGGTCTATGTGTAACTTGGTCATGTCGTAATAGTTTATAGGACTAAAGTTTACATTGTCCTCTGCTATCTCTGTCTCAGATGTGTTGCCGTACACACTTGCACTACTGGCATATATAAATTTTTGTGTTGTTAGTTTGCTTGTTAGGTTAACAAAGTTTCTTACATTGTTATTAAAACTGCTTTGCAAGTCTGTGTCGCACATCTTAACACTACTGTGGCCTGCTGTTAGTATAACAACATTGTACTTGTCTAAAAATGCAGGCGTTAAATTATTATAATCAATATTAATATTAGTGTGTTCAGAATAGTTGCCAAACCACTCTAAGTCTACGTTTGTTATTTCATGTTTTGGAGCAAGGTATTTGCCAATTGCTGAGCCAGTATATCCACAGCCGCCTATTATAAGAACTTTCATACTGCTATTTACTCCGCTATGACATTATCTTTGATAAGATCTGGTCTTTATATTTGTTGTAAAAATAAGTATGTGCGGATCTATATAGATGACCTGATACTGGTTCATTTAACTCGCCAGTTACAACATCACTAAACTCTCTTGGGCCGCCGTTTATGACACAGTTTGTGCTAAACTCTTCGAACAAGTTATTAAATACACATGCATCGTTCCACGATAACTCATGTATGATTGACTTGGCAATAATTTTATCTTTAGACACAGCAACTTGATGATCAAATAATAAATCAGCAGTTTCAATAGACAATTCGTTTTGCATTATTCTTTCATGTAGTGCCCAGGAAGTTATTTCACCTGACTTAAAGTTAGTGTAATCCAAATGCTCTGGTGCTGGTGTGCTAACTGATTCTATTCTGTTAGGTGCTGTTAAGCATACAACTATTTTATCAAAGTTATAATTATCTGTTGCATAATCTAATTGGTGCCAAATATTAAAATTACTTGCGCCAACAATAGCAAAGTTAATAGGCGTGTGTCCTATATCTTTTGCTAACATCATTGGCCAAGTCCATGGTTCATTTACATCAGCAAGGAAACTATCTCCTATAAAACAAATCTTATCCATATAATTCCATACCTCTGTTGTAAAGTACTTCACTTGCTAAGTTTTTAGCCTTAGCCTCGCATTGTATGTCAAAGTCTTCCCAGAAGCTCAGTGCCCAGTCGTTAACTTTGCTGTTAGGATAGTAGTCAGAATGTGCTCTAAGTTTTTGTTTCTTAGCACCTGTTTCTAATAACGTGGATATGTCATGTAAGTCTGTATGACGAGACAACTCGCTGTCTGTTGTAGACATTTGTAACGCATGATCTCTGCTGTAACTATAATGTAGAGTAGGCCTAACACCGCGCCAACTATCAATAACCCTTTTAACACGGTCATCATTGGCTTGTATGTATTCTTCATTTCTAATCCAATGGTGATGTATATCTAACACCAGGGCTACATGTTTTTCTAACTCTAATGATGCATCGAGCCCGTGACACATCTCATCGTTCTCAATTGTAATACAATTTCTTGCAACTTGTGATAACTTAGGCAATATATCTATAATGCCTTGGTATCCTTTTCTACCTGAGATATGCACATTAATTTTAAAGTCCTGGAACTCTTCGCCATAGCCCATCCAACGTGCCATGTTTGCATGATACTCGAATTCATCTATACTGCGTTCTACTACGTCAGGACGATCAGAAGCAAGGACACAAAACTGACCAGGATGAAAACTGAGCTTAACGTCACGCTCACGAGCATGATCACCAACTCTTCTGAATCCACGTTCAAGCTCTCTAAGAACTGTTTTATCTTCGAATACATAACGCCAGTCGGGTTGTGTAGCCATCGGTATCTGATTACTACCTAACCTAACCATTCTCCTGCCTTCCGGCAACTTGCCTGCATAGTCCACAAGGTTGTATGCACTTTGCATGTTGTGTTTTACAATATCAAGTAAGCGTTCTTCGGCAACGGCTTTGTCTTGTCTATTACACCATGCTACTGTGGTCTGTCTTTCTGTGTAGTTTTGTTGTATTTCTTTTAATACTTTAGGTTTCTGTGTTTGATCCTCGTCTAAGTATTTACAACAAAATCCTATTCTTTTAACGTTATTGTTAAACATCTTTGTGTCCTATTTTCGATATTTGCTCTACTGCAAGTTTAGTGTCTTCAGTTCGTTCAATTGTATCGAATATTTTAACATCTAATACAGGTTTTGTCAATGCACCCATCATATGAATCATACTATGAGATAACTCTTCTGTAGATTCGCCAAATGGTGACACACCGTTAACTGTCATTGACGTTGGATTTTCGTCACTATTGTAGTAAACTTCGTGTATTTGATAATAAATACTATTAGCAGTATTATCAGTGTGTTGTATTACCCTGTAGTTCCACATAAATGCTCCTTAGTAATATATAATTATAACACTTATTATTACTAAGTCAACCACTTTTGATAAATACATGTGTATAAAATTATTAAAGTCTCTGGAGATTTACATGGCAACAGTTAAAAAATATAACTTAGCAGGTGTTAGCACAAGTTTAGAACTCGGTAAACAAGGTTCATACATTAGTGGTAACTCATCTGCAATCGGTTTTTACACATCTGGTGATGTGTTACAAAAAATCGCAATCGCAGATGCAACTGCATCAACCCAAGCGGTTACAAAAGCACAGTTAGATGCTACAGCAGACGACTTAGTACAGCACGTTACTGTTGACTTAGCATATAACTCAGGTTCATCAAATGTAGCAACAATTGCCGCAGGTAGTAGAATACTTTCAGTAACAGTTGACGTCCCAACAGCATGGGCAAGTGGTTCCAGTACAGCGGATTATATCGAAGTAGGTGATACTGCAAATGGTAGTAGATTTATTAGAGCAGGTGATATGGACGTTTCTATAGGCGGACAGTATCATTCACAGTACCAATATGAGTACTCAGCAGAAGGCGTATTAACAGTTGATGTAACAAACGGTGCCGCAAGTGCCGGTGTTGCTACAGTTAGTATTGTGTTAGCAAGTGATAGCGTATCTGTTACAGATTACGGTTCAATTAACTCAGCACAAAACAGCAATAGCGACTTAGGTAACATTGCTTAATAAAAGGGAACTAAAATGGTAGATTCAGTAAAAAACTATGGTATAGCAGGTGCAAGTACTACTGTCGAACTTGGTAGGCAAGGAGCAGTAATTGATGCTACTTCCAGTTCAGTTATTAGTATGAAAGACACTGGTGGCTCATTAGAAAATGTTGCTATAGCAGACGGAACAAGTGCAACGCACGGTGTTACAAAATCACAGTTAGATGAGATTAGTGGAACAAAAATAAGTTACAAAGAAGTAACAGTTTCATATAACAGTGGTACAGCATCACTTGGCACAACATCAGGCAACGTTACAATCCAGAGAACAGTTGTTGAAAAAAGCACAAATTGGACAAGTTATAACGATACTACTAATATCCAAGTCGGAGACAGTGGCGATGTTGATAGATTGTTTACTGGTTTTACTCCAGATACATCACAATATGCTGATGATAGCAATCACAAATATACATCAGCCACAGTACTTAATGCAATAGTTACACAAGGTGGTGCAGTAGCCGGAACAGCCAAAGTAAGACTGTGGTATAACGGCGTTATTGTATAATGATTATCGTTGAAGTTTTAGGGACTGGACGATCAAAGCAAGTTAAAGCCACTGATGCTAAACCTAAACTAATTAAACCTAATATGGGTCATGAGAGTCCACATCCAATGCAAGGCAAACTTGTAGGTGAGGAATACGACCCATCAAAAGGTGGCTTCGAAATACCAAATCTATTTAAATGGGCAATTGCTAAATATCCTACATTAACATTAGGACAGTTAGAAAAAAACATGCCTGCATTGCAACGTGAATACGGTCAAGAAAAAGCAATGCGTAAAGTAAACCAAAAACACAGACCTTCAGTTACTCCAGCAGATATTAAATAAAGGAGTTATACAATGCATTGGCTTTTCATACTTTCACTCAAAGCAATTTTATCAAGTGTAATAGGCAGTAGTTTCTATGCATGGTTTAAGAATACTAAAGTAGGTGTTTGGTTTCAAAAACACGTTGATAGATTAATGGGATGGGTAGCACACAGATACGACTTAGAAATTCTTTCCAGAGAAGAGAAATGGTTAGCACAATATCCATTACTCGGAGAGAGAATTGTTAAACTTGAAAAAGAAGTTGCAAAACTTAAAAAGAAATAGGAGAATTTTATGTTAGATTTTATAAAAGCAAGATTTAAAGAAAGAACATCATTAGACGGCGGAGTATTAATTGCTGTCTGTGGTTCAGTTATTTTATTTGGTGGTTTAGTTAAAATTGCCGCATGGGTAGGTTTAGGTTACGGTATCTGGACTTTATTACAAAAAGAAGACTAATCAGTAACACCCAATCTTTGTTTAAGCCATTTATAAATATGTAGATGGCTTTAAACGTTTCCCTTACAACAGTATGTTAACGAACTAATTTTATTAAAATCTGATAAGTAGTGTTTTAATTAAATTCGGAGACACACATGCCAGTAAAATTCAAACCAAGTCAAACTACTTTTGTTAAAGGCAAAGGTAAAGTGACATCTCATTCATATATCAAGCAAATATCAAAAGAAGAGTTAATCAAATACATTAACGACGGTCAAAAAAATAAAGTCAAACAAAAAGCTCGTAACGAACTTGTTAGGCGTAATGTCGAGATTGTCTGGGTAAATAAAGAAGTTTAAAACCGTTAGGATGATAAATAGTTATATGAAACTATCAAACTTATTCAATGAATCAAATAACAGCAACGTAACAGTTGAACATGTTAAAGGTGGCCTCGACAGTTACTATCAGTTAACCAAAGCAAAAGAATTAGCAAAAGCAGACGGGCATGACTATGATAAACTTCCTGAATACCACAGAGGTAAAGATCAGCCTCACAAAGAAAAGTATAAGGCTTTAGCAAAAGAAGTAAATGAAGTGTCTGTTCCTTACAGTAAAAGCACAGAAAAAGACTTAGCAGACAGAATTGCTAAAAAAGATGATGAGAAAAAAAGAGTTAAGAAATCAGCATCTAAATCATTAAAAGATTATAAAAAGAAAATGAAATCCAATGATGATTGGAAAGATACAGCCGAAGGTTTAGTAGGGAATGTAGCAGGTTCATTAGCAGGTAGTGTTGCTGGATCAGTTGGTGGACCAGGTGGCTCATTAGCAGGCGGAGTTGCTGGTGGCATGGCTGGAGACAAGTTAGGAGATTTAGTTAAGAAAAAACTAAAAGCCAGTCAACAAGATGACGTAGACTTAGGTCCAACTTGGGAAGATGATTTAGAAGCGGCATTAGATGGCTACCCAGAACACTTACACGACACAATCAAAGATGGTGTATGTCCTGAATGTGGTGGCAATGGTTACATGGATGGTGACTACGAAAACGAAGATGGTGAAGAGAATGACGAGTGTAGTGGCATGTATAACTATGATTGTGATGAAGGAGAAATCAGAGACAATACTTGGGCAGATGAATTAAAACGTAATGAGCCTAAAGAACCTAAACAACCAGCACCAAGCAAAGAACAAATTATGAAATTACTTCCAATGTTACATAAGGAATATGTACAGAGTGGAAGATACAATGCATTTGCATTAGGTAGCATACTTAAACAGATGTACCCAGAATTAAATAAAAGAGAAGCAGGCAGTTATGTAGCAGACTTTTTAAGCAACTACAAACCAGAGGTAGAATCAATGGAATCAGTTAAAGAAGGTCCGGACTATGATGCGTCCGATATACATAGAGGCGATGCTATTACTTGTAAGCAATGTAAAGGCAAAGGTTGTGAGCATTGTGATTACAAAGGTGTTCATCCTAAAGAAGAAGCAACAGAAGGTTTGTATGATGAAGGCGAAAAAGTAGAAACAGCTAAAGGCAATATTTATACATGGGCTGAAGCAAATAGAGAATATTCAATGTATGGTAAGTTTACATACGAGGGTGGCGAATTCACAATGTATTACGACCCTCAGATGGGACAGTTTGATAATAGAGAACCAATACAAGGCGATCCAAGAGCACAACAAGTAATTAATTCATTACC
>Ga0209090_10002445_pt1 | contig 11757 bp, 10 predicted proteins | sample ArcticOcean_MG_C_9_FD_187432 | JGI IMG/M metagenome (GOLD analysis project Ga0209090, IMG submission 187432) | Marine microbial communities from western Arctic Ocean - ArcticOcean_MG_CB2_152 (SPAdes) (version 2) | ecosystem: Environmental > Aquatic > Marine > Oceanic | place: Arctic Ocean... | reverse complement strand
CCTGTTCGTGAACCAAGATAGACACTAGACCCCCCCCCGCAAACCATCGATAGTTACGAAACAATTGTCACGCACGCTGCGATGTTAGCTCATTGACATAGCCAGCCGCATTACCTCAAATAGCGGCGCGTTAGAAGATACTGATATCCGCATGAAAATCGCCTTAAAGGATATTAATCCCACTCGTCAGAGTAGAAACAGTAGCCAATATTGGTCTATACAGTTTGAGTAAAAATATTTTTGATACTCAGATTAGTGCAGCCTTTGTTATTGACCTCAGCTAGCTACTATGCAGCCTCTTGACAATTTTTTAGAGCCTGAGCCCTTGCGGCTACGACGGCAGTTCGCCGTTTCCACGACTTGCTCTTCCAATGAGCTAGTCGAGAGCGGTTTCTGCCGACTCTCGTTCGCTTCCAATGCGCTTTATGTTTCGGCGGCCGGTGAGCGGGCGGCGGTGCAACTATCTCATCGGCTTCTCTGTCGATGTCCAGAGCTGCCGCTAATCTAGTCAACCGACGAAGCTCTTCATTCTCGCGGTGCCTAACTGATCTTGACTTAGCAACATAGAATTCATGACTTCTTATTTTTTCGAAGTCTTCTACTTTGGGTTTGGCCATTGCTTCTCCTCTTGCTGTTCCTGATGGATTAGCTTTTAGATGAAACTGTTTAGCGTTACCTCAACCCTAGTCGCAGTCGATGACGCCGCCGGACCAACACGTCAAAACTGGCCTCGATCGGGTTCACTTGTTAGGACTCGGACTGATTTGAGTTCAATGATTACGCGTCTCATGGCGACTCTATTGTTGGCAACGCCTGCCGATACCGACACTACCCAAATGAAACTTTTCAAGCATCACCACCTGCGCAGCAGCGCCCTACCAGAATCGTATTCGCTTCAATTAGGCGCCTAAGTTTTTGATGTGTCGTTGGTCACGAATGAACGCGGCAACCTATCTCATTGCATACCTTCTAACGACACGAGCTAAGGAGAGTATCGATCGATGACTATTCTTAAAATAATGACAAGCAAGCTTTTCGGTAGGAAAGAACCATGTTTTTATGAAACAAAGCAATGTAAAGAAACAAAGCAATCCCATATGACTCAACAGCTCGGACCAAGATCATATTAGTGATCTATTCGTGAAACCTGAAGCTTGCTTTCCTTCCAGAGCAAGTTCCAGGCTGAGTATGTGAGGGCCGGCTCTTAGGAGCTGGCCCTCATACTTTTTAAGCCGCATCTTTTGATACCCAACTCAACTCTCATTTTTTGTTCGGCCGAGGCGAACGCTAAAAGTTTCCAAATTTACGATTTCGCCAGAAAGCGGAATTCTTCGAATCCAAGAAGCTTTCAAAAACTGGAAGCTCCAGTGCAATCAAAGGCCCTTGAGGGTAGCCCTACGAAAATTTACTGAGATAATATTCGGACCCTCTTAGACTTTGAATCTTAAACTACTTAAGCACTTGCTAATCAAGTTTGGTCTACTCCAGGCACAAGTGATTACTCCAATATTTCCGGATCTCCATACTGATAGCCTCACCACGAAGTCGAATATCAATCGACTATCTCATGTTTACGAACTGCTACGAGGACCACAACATGCCTTTAGATATCCCATGCAACGAAAGATGGTACGAAGACTTTTCTGAAGGTGAATCATTTCTTCTCGGTAGCGTTGAAATGGTCGAGAAAGAAATGCTCGATTTCGCAAATCAGTTTGATCCTCAACGGTTTCATATTGACCCCGAGGCCGCAGCTAAAACTCTCTACGGAGGTTTAATAGCTTCTGGTTGGCATACCGGTTCGTTAATGATGAAATTAACTGCCGAAGGTTTCTTGGGCGAACATAGCGTTGGTTCAACCGGACTTTCAGAGTTGTCTTGGCCATCCGCTGTCCGAGTTGGAGACATTCTTAGGCTCAAGATTGAAATTTTAAGCAAGCGTGTTAGCGGTTCGAGGCCGAATATAGGTTTCATCGAGCTCAAAACCCAAATGATTAAGAAGAATGATGAAATAGCGTTGCAGAGTATAGGAACGCTGCTAATCGAAAGAAAAACTGTTTCTGATTAAAAGCTCTTCTCCTCATGTTTCTGAAGTGGTTAAATTAATTTGTCGACGATTTCAATTCAGAACCCTCGCCCTATTCACCTAAACAACCCGAAGTAAATCGAAACAAACGTCACCTGGCATTTGTTTCCTGATAGTTCGGCCAATATCTGGCAATCCTTCTGCTGGTTATTTAGCGATCACAGTAATCAAGCAATTCCATACACGTTTATATCCAACAGAAAATTTCGAGCGGCTTAAACAAATTACTCGTGGAGTGTTACTCCAGCTCCACGCACTCGCGTTTGTCTCATGTTTCGGCGAAAGCGGTCAGCGTCGTAACCAGTACCTCGATGCAGAACACACCGATTGTCCCAAAAAATTGTGTCGCCCGGCTGCCAACTGTGAGACCACCGGTTTCTAGGCTCTGTAGCAAAATCGTTAAGTCCGTCAATCAAACGGCGGCTCTCTATACCACTCCATCCGACAATCGAACGGGCATGCGAGCCAAGGTAATAGTTACGGCTGCCGTTACCAGGGTTAGTTCTAACGAGCTTCTGTTCCACTGGAGGCAAAGATGCCGCATGGTTATCATCAACAGGCGCAGTCTTAGTCCGGCTGAAAACATAGTCATGAAGAACATGGAGATTGTTGATCGCGTTCTGTTTCGCAGCGTCTAATCGTTTGTATGCGGCTCTCTGGCTTACAAACTCAGTTTCGCCTCCCTCAGCAGGTACTTCATAGGCATGAAGAATCGATATGTAGGAAGGAACTAGCCTAAAAGACGAATCTGAATGCCAAAGGTTATTGCCCTTAAGCGCTCGAGTTTGTGGATCTGACTCTCCGCGCTTTTTGTTGTCGTCGACAACGTTACCAACGGTGCCAATATAGATTTTTTCGCCCGTTCGACCAAACGCAATGTGGCTCTCTTCTGGTTCGCCGAACGATTTAGTCAAGGCCATCTGAGCCTCATCGTTCATATTCTGTTCAGGAAATAGCAAAACTGAATGTTCATCAATTGCTGCGCTCAAACTTGTGATCTGGTGAGGTTCTAGCGGCACAGCCAAATCGATGCCAGTAATCTTCGCACCGAAGTCATCGTGAAGAGCTTCGATTCTCATGGAAATAGCTTGCCACACGAGACGCCTCGAAGCGAGCTTGTCTTATTTCCAATACCATTTCATGGTCCTCGCAAAGCCTTATCAACCATGGGAGTAGGAACTGTTTTTCTTTCAGGCTTTATCGCTTATACGTTTAGGTTCAATCCAAGGTTGTGCGATTCGCATCCACTCAGTCGCTAGGTCCCCTTCGGTCTCAACTTCAGACTCGTGGAGCGGTACTCGCCTCGTTATGACCTTACAAAAATCATAAGCGGTTGAGTTCACGCGATCCGTGGCATCCTCTGATCCCCAAACCCATTGCGCCCCGCTCGGACTGGTGAGCTCAACTCGCATGGGTTGGGTTGGTGGAGACAACCCTTGATTGACGTAACTAAACTCGCGAGTGACGACACCAATATGTGCAATGTGGCGAAGGCGGTCTGTTCGCGGGTAATAACAGCCGAAGGTATCGGCCAAGTCATGTGAGTGCGTCCAGGTTTCTAGTAGCCGACTCGTTGCCAACGACCGAGCACCGATGTCTGGTCCCAGCCAAGCGATCCGGTCCTTCGGGTCTAAGTTCCGCAAACCTTCGATCATTTCCGCACGAACGTTGAGGAACCATTCCCAGAGTTGAGAGCCTGTCATTGTCTGAATCTCGGGGCCACCTAACCCGTGAGCCGAAACCTCACCATTGGCTAAGCGCTCGCGCATTACAGCAAACGTTGTTGGATCCGTGACCGCTACGTGACAAAGTAAATCAGTGCTACCAAGATGGAGAATGGTTTCGTGGCTGTCCCAACCCTCAGCGACGGTGGGGGCGCTCCACTGCTCTTCAGTTAAGGAATCAACAACGGTCGACAAAGCCAGAGTCTCAGCTTCAAGATCATCGCAAATCTGCCACATTGAAACAATCTAACCCATATCAAAGATGTCGGTAGCGCACAAAACCTGCAGAGCAACCATGCTCTCGCTTTTAGCCCTTGGTTACTCCAGCTCCCCACAGCACATACAACGCAACAAGTGGAGTGTCGCCAGCTTGAACCGTGTGTATATCTAAAGGATGGTTGTATAAAACTGATTCGGGTTTCACTTCAACCAGGGTTTTGGAGCCGCCATATCTCCATTGAGCTGTACCTGAAATAGTTAGATACATCTCTTGTGGAAGATGATTGTGAATCGGGTATGAGCAACCACGTTCAACATACATTATCCCAACTTCTAGGCCCGGTAGATCAAAGACATCAGACAAAACGCATAGCGCTCTTTGTTTGCCTTTATCGTTCCAACGCGAAGACTCAACCCATCGCAACGAAGCTGCGAATTCGGTGAACTCGCGTGCTCGAGGCGTATCGCGAACATCGCCAAGGTTCTGCAATGCAATTAGCTTCTTAGATTCATAAGCTATCGGCGCTGCTTTCTTGATTGCTAATCGAAGCTGCTGAGCACCTTCTTTAGCGATCGCGTTGCTCGTCAGTGAAATGGCGCTATCCGCCGCGCTGATTAGCCATGTGCGTATTTTGTCGTGATCTTGAAGCACGTTCATGATCTCACCAGCAGCCTCGAATTCTGAAATCTTAAACGCTGGCGTTCAAATCTCCTCTTCCTCGGTCCATCTATTAGATAAACGCTCTGCCTTCTTATTGCAATTAGCACTGTGTCGTTTGTCACTTCTCGAACAGTCTGCCTCTTCAATTCCTTATCGTGAAAGCACTATGAAAAAGTCACTTTCGAAACTCACTTACAAAGCGCTTACCGGAAAAGAAGCACCAAGCTTTTATGACTCCAAGAGAGCGCATCAAAATCAGCAACTAGGTCCTCGTAACTACTAGTAGCTAAACAAATCTAAGTCGGTGGCCCCCCCTGCCGCCGGCTTTCTTTATAAGGATCGGCCACCTGCGCCGGTCCTTATTTATTTTTGGACTAGTCAGATTGCCTACCAGATGCTCAGAAACGAGCATGGTTAGGGGCGCTATCTCACGGGTTCTAGCCATCAACGAACCCGAAATAGCTTAACTTGCACAATTCTTTTTGCAGAAGTGCTTGCATCAAGGGCTTTTCATTACTTTCGAAACGCTTGCGTATCGAACCCCTTAGACTGACAATGATTCCAGCGGGTGCGGCTGCACCTGCTGGCGTCACTGAAAGCCCTCACTCGATGATCTCATCCATCAGACGGTGGGGACTTTCACTTTTTCGTTCCAGCTCGCAGCCCTTGCCAATAACTACGGCATGAGTACGAGCACTTTTCTCAATCAATTTACAGCTGCTCAACCATGAGTTTTAAATTAAATTTTCATAGAGTTTGAGCTCAATTTGATTACCGTCTAGGTCACGGATGTAGACGGCTGGGCCCCAGCCTTGAGCACCGTAAATGGATTTAAACTCTCGAACAGTTTCTACATCATCATGATCCAAGAGAGTCTCTAGGTCTCCCTCGACATATAAGGCTATATGGTCAACGTTTTCGCCTGAACGTTCAGTTTCGAGAAGATCTATGATCGTGGTTTCATTTATCTTCATTGAGAGGAAGGGTGCTTTACCTGATTTCCACTCCTCGTAGCGCAGCGGCTCCATCCCAAGCCGATCCCGGTACCAGCACATCGCCGTTTCAGCGTCGGAAACATTTATTACTAGATGATCTATTCCAATAACTTTCATTTTGGATGACCTTCCTAACTCTCTTTTATCATTACTTCACGTAGCTCTCGTTTCAATATCTTTCCGCTCGCATTACGAGGAAGCTGTTCGGTCACAAATTTCATGTGTGTAGGCACCTTAAACTTTGCGATTCGTTTTGATAAAAAGTCCTGGAGTTCCTTTGCATCAATGGTCTGGCCAACTTTTACCATCACCGTTGCTGCTACTTCTTCGCCTAATCGGTCATGTGGCACGCCATAGACCGCCGCTTCGTAAACTCCCGGGTGCTCATATATAGCTGCCTCGACCTCGGCGCTGTAAATATTTTCGCCGGCTCTAAGCACCATGTCTTTAGCCCGGTCAGCTACAAAAATAAACCCATCTTCATCTAGCCATCCGATGTCTCCCGACTTAAGCCACCCATCGCTAATCGCCTCAGCAGTTTCGTCTGGTTTACCCCAGTAACCGCGAATAAGGTTGGCTCCGCGGAAACAAATCTCACCACGTTCGTTGGGACCTAAGACATTACCCTTTTCATCGATCACAGACATATCCATGGATGGAGACGCTCGACCTGCTGAGGTCGGCTTCGCTACATAGTCGTTACCGGAATTTTGTGGCCCTAGCCCATTGGTTTCGGTCATTCCATAGCCAATACCTGGCCTCGCTGTCTCGAACCCGTCTTCTATTCTTCTCACCAGCTCGGGAGGAGCAGGGGCGCCTCCGCCACTTACTGAGGACAAGCTAGAGGTATCGCGTGTAGCGAAATCCGGACTTTCCAACAATTCCCAACTCATAGTCGGAACACCAACGAATGTAGTAATTTTTTCGCGCTCGATAAGTTCTAAAGCTCGGTCAGGGTCCCATCGATGCATCATCACCAATCGCGACCCAATCACGAAGGTTCCCATCATCACTGGGACTAAACCAGTCACGTGAAAGAGAGGAACACACAAAATTACTGCAGGGTCACCTTGGTCAGCTCCAACTTCCCCTCCAGATCCGGTAAGTTTTCCTACTTCGGCCCTACAGGCAAAACCGACTAAAGCACTCAGTACCGCTCTATGCGTTGAGACTGCTCCTTTGGGGAATCCTGTAGTGCCAGATGTATACAAAATGGTGGCATCATCGTCTGTGTCGATAGCTATTTCTGGCATCTCTGCGCCCAGCTCGACAACATCTTCATAGCGATCGATTCCTGAAGGAAGCTCTCCAGCAACTCTTATAGCTATGGCTGCAGCCTCAGACGCTTCCAAAATCGGAGCAACCCGTTTCACACGTTCTTCGTCAACGATGACAAGTTTAGAACCTGAATCTTTTAGTCCATATTCAAGCTCGTCGGTCACCCACCACGCATTCAGCGCAACTGCGATCCCACCGATGGAGGTGATTGCAGCAAAAGCAACTATCCATTCCGGATAGTTGCGCATGGCGATCGCTACGCGATCACCTTTTTCGATTCCGTAGTTGTGCACTAGGGCGTGGGCGAGTCCATCAATATGTTGAACAAGATCGGTGTAACTCCAAGTTTCATCTTCATAAACTAAATACGGTTTATCACCGTAAAGCCGGGCAATCATAAATAAGTCACGAAGTGAATTCGGGGTACGCGAATAAACTTTAGTCGGCAAACCCATTACTTCTTGCGTCGTAATCTCAAAGGGGCAGCCAGGACCAGTGAGCGTCGAAACTGCTTCATCCCAAGTCATGTTCATATTGACGCAAGATAACTAACTATCAACGTCTCAGGACCAAAAAACAAGAAAAATCATTGTATCGGAACCAAAACTAGCCATATTCACACCAAAAATGCGAAAACCGCCTCTTCGGCGACGTGAAATTGAATTATAGCGTATCTAATTTTTCGTTTCCAGCTCAAAGCCTTATTTTTTGGTAGTTCCACAGATTTTCTACATGTCGCACCTACTTATTCATCTTCCCCACTGGTATCCAAGGCAGTATTTAGCTAGCTTTCCCCACATGAGTAGCCCTTCTTATGATTGGATCGCCCACCATGCTCTAGTGCGCGGCGACAAATTAGCAGTCCACGATCTAGATTCAGGTCGTAAATTCACTTATACAGAGATGAATGAGCGAACAAGTCGGCTTGCAACAGCATTACGATCGGAATTCAACATAGAGCGAGGCGACAGAGTCGCAGTTCTGGCAGAAAACGATAGCAACACCCTTGAGGTCCAATTTGCTTGCTGGAAGCTCGGAGCCATATTCGTGCCACTTAACTGGCGGCTAACCATCCCAGAGCTCGAATATATAGTTGGTGATGCAGAACCAACAGTTCTTTTCCATGATGATGCACTAAGCGAACAAAGTATAAAACTCTCTCAAATTTGCAATATCTCTCATCGCGTAACCTGGGGTCGCTCTATTGAGGAAGCCGCAGCTTACGAAGAAGTCCTAGCCCTTCATGAACCTATGGACACGTGCGTCGAATGCACCCACGATGACCCGGTCACCATCATGTATACCTCTGGGACTACAGGCCGACCCAAAGGGGTCATAATTACTCAAGGAATGACTTTCTGGAACGCTGTTAACTGCGTCGAGTTTTATTCCCTAAGTGAGTCAATGATAAACATTGTTTTCTTACCTCTGTTCCACACCGGCGGGTTGAACGTCTTCACAAACCCAGCATTTCATTTCGGGGGCACAAATCTAGTAATGAAAACGTTTGACCCTTCCAAAGCCTTAGCTCTACTAACTGATCCAGAAATCGCGATCACACACCTGATTGGCGTTCCTGCTAATTGGCTTTTCATGAGCCAAGTTCCTGAATTTGAAGATGCTTCTTTCCCCACGATAATTGCTCCTTGCGTCGGAGGTTCACCAACTCCAGTTCCTCTTATCGAAGCATGGGCAGGAAAAGGTCTACCTCTTCAGCAAGCATTTGGTATGACTGAAACCAGTCCTCTTGTGCTGGCGCTCCCGGCTGACAAATGTACTGAAAAAATTGGTTCTGCTGGGCTGCCTGGGATGCATACTGCGGTCCGGATCGTCACCGAGGATGGTCGCGAAGCCGAAATAGGCGAGAATGGAGAACTTTGGTGTAAGGGACCCAATATCACTCCTGGATATTGGAACGATCCTCAAGCAACAGTTGAGTCTTTCGAAGATGGCTGGCTAAAAACAGGTGACGCGGCACGACGTGACGAGGATGGATTCTATTACATTGTTGACCGTTGGAAAGACATGTACATATCAGGTGGAGAAAACGTATATCCCGCAGAAGTGGAGAGCGTTATCTACCAGCTTCCGCAAATCGGCGAAGTTGCAGTAATCGGTATCCCTGACGAAAAATGGGTTGAAGCTGGTCGTGCTATCGTCGTCGTTAAACCTGGTGAGTCTCTTACCGAAAGCGAGATCATAAATCACTGCAGGGAAAACCTCGCTCGTTTCAAAGTTCCTCAGTCAGTGATTTTTATTGATGAGATTCCCCACAACGCAACGGGAAAAGTACTAAAACGAGAACTTCGCGACCAGCATAGTGATGCATAGGAGAAGCTAAATGAGCTATCCCGGGGGGCCATTAGCAGGTATCAGAGTCTTGGACGCGGCTGGGATGATCGCAGCGCCCAGTGCTTGTGCTCTCATGGCCGACATGGGCGCAGATGTGATAAAGCTGGAGCCCCCCCATGGAGATCTCTTACGGGGCCTTATCGAGTTTCCCGATGGTCCAGACCCTTGGTGGGAACTTGATAATCGAGGGAAGCGAGGTATCGCTATTGATCTTTCGAAAGTCAAAGGCCGAGCCGCTGCCCACGCCATAGCTAAAAGTTGTGACGTTTTTGTAACGAACTTCACTAAAGAACGACAGCAACGCTTCGAACTTACACCAGATGATCTCCGAAAAAATCATGTGGAACTCATCCATACCACTCTGACCGGGTATGGAAGCACAGGCCCTGACCAAAGCCGTTTAGCTTTTGACCACACCGCATTTTTTAGTCGCGGTGGGGTCCTCGACATCATGGGTGAACCAGGTCAAACTATTCCGGCTGGAAGAGCTGGGCAAGGAGACCACACTACCTCTCTGGCAATCTTGTCCTCAGTTCTGCTCGCCTTACGAGAACGTGACTTAACAGGAATAGGACAGGCCATCGAAATAGCGTTGATGCAGACCGCAATGTGGACTCTTGCTTCAGATCTTTCTCTTGCTTTAGCCACAGGTGAGATTCCTGAACCCCGTCTTCGTATCGAAACACCGAGCCCCTTAGTTGGCCGATTCAAGTGCGCTGACGATCGATGGATAATGCTAACAATGGCGCCTGAAGGACGTTACTGGGAAAGATTTTGCAAGGCGATCGGCAAAACTGAATGGCTGTCGGATCCTAGATTCATTTCCTCTGAGTCACGAGCAGAGCGAGGGGCGGAACTCATGTTGATGTGCGACGAAGTTTTCTCGCACAAAGACAGAGACACCTGGGGTCATCTGTTTGATGAAGCGCAACTTATCTGGGGAGCGGTGCATTCACTTTCTGAAGTCATCAACGACCCTCAAGCTGAGGCTCTCGAGGCTTTTGTAGATATCAATGACTTCGAGGAGCCACTCAGAACAGTCGCGGGCCCATTCCACCTAGCCGGTTCTGACATACGTGTTCGTGGACGTGCACCTAATCATGGAGAGCACACACAAGACATTCTGTTAGAAGTTGGCTTCACTGAACAACAAGTCGACGATTTGTTTGAGAGCAAATCCGTTTCCTAAGATCATTTCATTCACGCACAGAAACTAAACACAAACGTTGACGTCTTTGGGTTTCACTAACCAATACGGCATTTTCATCTGAGCATCTATCGGCTAAACGGAAGTCCAATATTTCTACTATTTCGCCATCGTTGTCCCATGTACATGGGACAACTCTTACGGTGCTATTTTCTCGTAAACGCACACATTCTTGCTTCTCGGGTATCCGCGATGTTGGCAATGGTTGGCTACGAGAATTAGAAGCGAAAGCCGAAAACACGAAAATGCCAACCCCAATTAACCCGACGGTCAGCCAAGGTAACACTCGCAAGAAAAAAGCGAATAACCAGCTGCTAGTGACTAACAACTGGGCAGTTTCTGAATCACCTTCATCCATTTCCCATCGGGCATCAAGGTCTTCAATCGGGAATTCGTTGCTCCGCAGACGGTCCGCTTGTTTAATTTTCCTACGACGTTCACGGTCATAACTAGCTTTTAGCTCTTCGGACCCAAGCACTCTCCATGCTTCGTTTATACGTTGCATTCTTTCTTCAGCTTTAAGCCGAACAGCAGCAGACGCATCTAAAAGAGTGTCAGGGTGATTCAGCCGAGCGGCTTGTACCCAAGCACGGCGAATATCGTCGTTGCTAGCGCTCGGGTCGAGGCCTAACTCAGCATAAAAATCGAGTCCGGTATCCACTTAGGACCTCCAGCGCCTTAGTTTACAGTACTTCAAAAATAACGGGTTCTCGTGAAACGAAACGAGGGCGATCCGTCCATATGAAGGTCATGGAAACAAACAACCGCAGCCATTTACTTGCGTAAGTCAACCGAGGACGAAGGCAAAAGCGTCGCAGCTCAAGAGCGACAACTACGCACCAAGGCCGAGCAGCTACTTGCTTGTCAGCTATATGCGGTTTGTTTCGATTAGTTAGGGTGCCTGTGGGGTAACGCTAATTGGTTCATTGTCTGCTGGAAAGCGTATAGCTACAAGTAGCTTCTTGAACATGAGCCGAATGGGTTTTCGAATTGTTACTGCAACTGTGATGGTGTTAGCAGTTCTGGTTGGTTGGGTTTATTCGGCTGCTGCTTGGGACACTGGTTCTGGCGGCGATCCAGCGTGGGGTTCTGTCACCTTAGGTGGCACCAGCACCGATTATGGCTTCGGTGTGGCGGTTGATAGTTCAGGCAACGTGTACACCACCGGATACTTTTTTGGGACAGTGGACTTTGGGGCTGGAAATGTCACCTCTGTCGGCAACTCCGATGTGTTT
>Ga0209090_10002437_pt1 | contig 11764 bp, 5 predicted proteins | sample ArcticOcean_MG_C_9_FD_187432 | JGI IMG/M metagenome (GOLD analysis project Ga0209090, IMG submission 187432) | Marine microbial communities from western Arctic Ocean - ArcticOcean_MG_CB2_152 (SPAdes) (version 2) | ecosystem: Environmental > Aquatic > Marine > Oceanic | place: Arctic Ocean... | reverse complement strand
GTCACCAGGAAGCATTAAATATCATTATTTAATACTATTATTAAAAGAGAGCGACAAAACGTGTTCAGCGTACTCTTTTCGCTTAAGTGACCTTTCGAGTGTAACAGTAAAAATATCACCAATTTTGTTCCCCATTTGGATCATCACTTTTGTTCCGCGTTTACGCGTATAAAAGTGCGCACACACGCGCACACGAACCTTTCTTAAAAATGTTATCCTCCACGAACAATAAAGACAGCAAAAAGAATGTTTCATCGAGTAAAACGAGACAAGTCTTCTCGAAAACTCGGGAACCAATCTTTGGAACATTCGATTGTCTTTACAAAGAAACCGCTGAAGATTCGCCGTTGGGGATATCGAGTTTACCGCAAATAGGCAAACTTACCATCCACAGAACGTTCGCGATCTTCACATCTTCCTTCAACGGGAACGTATCGAGAAAGTTGAAACAAAGAGATTTAGATTCCATCGACGCGAGGTCGAGAATAAGCTTGATCTTTAAAGAGAAAGAACGGGAAAGAACAAAACTCCTCAGCAGAAGGAGCAGCAAGTTGGATTTTATCGAGGAAAACGCCGAGGACGCGAAGGCGAATGTTGCAACCACAATTGCAAGTAAAAACGAGAAAACACAGCAAAAAGCGAAAGCGTTTCAGTTGCAATTCGTGGACAACACGGAGTGCTTCGAACGGTTGGTGAAGAAGTGGAAGTTGGAGTACGGGAGGAGGCCGCGGAACGAAGAGAAGGAGGATTTTGGTGGCGGGGACGAGGAGGAGGACGCCACGACCGAGAATAATAATAATAATAACGATGGAGGAGAGAAAACGAACGAGGAGGACGAAGAGGTTGACTTGAAACGCATCGCGTATAAGCCGGCGAAAGGAGCGCATCTTCGCAGAAGCGATTCGATGGTAGACGGGGTAGATTTGGACGATTTGAACAGCGAAAGCGCGAGCGCGTACGGAGCCGCGGACGCGCTCATTCGAACGATGGAAACGATGGCAGGTAAACTTCCGTTCGGCGCGGGGAAGAAAGCGAAGTACGCGGCGTATTTTCTCAGGCAACAAATCAAAGCGACGAGACGCATGACGAAGAAATCGGTCAAGTATACCATGCGATACGTGAATCGACGCTCGCGAGAGTTGGCGTTGGCGAGGAAACGGCAATCGGCGAAAAGCGCGGTTTTCCGGAAAGTCGAAGCCGTGGACGTGGAAAAAGAAGTCTCGAAAACGTTGTTTGTTCGTTTGATCCGAGCGAAGAACGTGCTCGCCATGGACGACGGCGGCACGTCCGATCCGTTCACGGAAATCCGTTTCCGCGGGTTACAAAACGTTTCCAGAACGATCGAGAAAACTTGCGATCCAGAGTGGGAGCAAACGTTTACGTTTAACATTCCAAACGGGAAACGCGTTTTAGACGCGTCCGATGCGGTCGAGTTATACGTGTACGACCGAGACCAAGCTTTGAATGATTTCATCGGCTACGCCAAACTCGATTTAGAAGGAGAAGAGGTGCAAGACGAAGAGTCGATGAAATTAAACCGCAAAAAAATGTCGAGCGCGTGGAAACGCGTGGACTCAGCCTCGGAAGGAGGCTTGATTGTTCCTTCGACAAAACTTTTAAACGAATCGTTCGAAAGCGAAAGCGGCGAAAGTTCTTCTCTCGCCTCCAAGGATAAGAAACCGATACCGCCGGTCACGACGAAAGTTCGATACGATAAACACACGGGTAAAAAATACACGCAAAAAACCATCCATCTCTCCGCCTTGCCGGAAAACCAACAACCGTCGTTCTTCGACGTGAATCATTTGAAAGAAAAGCTGATGTTTTGGGAAGGCGAGAGAAAGTTTACCGGGACAATCACGTGCGAGTATTGGTTCGGGTCGAGACACGACGCGGAATTTCGAGCATCCGCGCAGCCGAAATTGAGAATCGCGAATAACGAACTGACTGCTTCAATTCAACACTATTGCGACCCGGTGACGGCTTTGCTAAGAGTGGACGTTCGTGCAGGGAGAAATATCGTCAACCTGGATTGCGATAAAGGCGAAGACGGGTCCGAAGGCGGGAGCGACCCGTACGTTGAAGTCAGCGTCATCGACGCCGTCGATCGATCCAAGGTGAAGAAATCGACGCATTACGTCGAAGACTCGAGGAACCCATTGTGGAATCGAACGTTTACGTTCCTGACTTCGCAACCGTATTCAAACACCATGCAGCTTGAATGTTACGATTACGACGGCGCGACGAGTTTTGACGACGTCATCGGGTGTTATTCCGTTCCTTTGCACGAACTGCCGGTTCGCGTTGGCGTGAAAACGCTCCCGGAGTATCGATGGGTCACTTTGAGACACCCGAAAACTGGGTCGGATAAGAACGAGTTTGGCGTTCCGTACGGGGAAATCGAAGTCAGAGCGTATATCGACGAGGAGTATTTCGACCACTTACACGGTGGAAACGCGACGAGAGCGGTTGGGAAACTCTCCGTGGATATTCTCGAGGCAAACGGGATCGATAAGATTCCGCAAGGCGCGTATTGCGTCTGTAAGATTGGTCCGTATTGGTCGAGGTTGGAAACGGTGAAGAAGACCGAGTTTAGCGGGGAATATGGTGACGAAGACATGCAGAAATTATCAGAAGACGACGACGATGGTGTTGATGGTGGAGGCGACGAAGGAGAAGATGGTGAAGCGAGGACTCCCAAACCAAAAACTCTGAACGACGACGCGCGCCGGGCAAAGAAAATCGCCAAGATGATTGAAAACGTAAACAAGATTCGATGGAACAAACGGTTAATTTACCCGGTCTCTGAACCGTCCGACGAGGTCATCGTCTCCGTCTTCGACGCCGAAAACGACGACGTCATTGGCACGATCAAGTTACCTTTGTCGTGCATGGAAGACGGCGTGCGATACGAAAACGAGTGCGCGTTGATGATGAATGCCAACGTCGCCATCGGCGATATCGTCAAAAATGGCACTTTAACTTTGGCCTTTACGTTTACGCACTTCAAAGGCGGCGCTCTGGTTGCTCGAAAGTACATAAAACCAAAGTTACCGGCAAAATGGTACTTCTACCCTCTCTCGCCAAACGAAACGCAACGGGTGCTCAGAGCGCAAAAAGACGTCTTGGTGAAGAAGCTTTTACAAGCCAATCCACCGATACCAGAAAAAGTGTCGCAACACATCTTGGCGTATTCTCAACACACGGTCAACGTCATGAGCATTAAAAGCTCTATTGCGAGACTGGAGAAATCCATGTCCGGTTTCGTTAATTTGCACCAAGGCTTGACGTTTACGTTCTCGTGGGAATCGATTCCGTTGACGGTTTTAGCGCAGTGCTTGTTGGTGTTTTGGATTTATCACCCCGAGTGGTTGATCCCATCGTTTTGTTTTGGCTTAGCCATGAACGCTTTGCTGTTATTCCCGGGTCGATATCAGCGCGTGTTGGACCGAATGGTACCGAACGAGTTCCTTTCGGTTGGCATCGCGGCGGCGCCGGAGGACATCGACGACGCGTTGAAATTAAAAGATCAAGAAGATCGAGAAAAAGAGATTGAATCAAAAGATGCGCGCGTGGCGGCTAATCTCGATTCGGACGGCGAGGACGACGACAAAGAAAAGGCGGCGAAAGACGCCTCTTTGAAGAAGAAGAAAAGTATGACCAAGAAGGAAGCGGCGACGTGGGATTCAATCAATCCCATCGCGCAGTTGCAAAAACAGTTGGAAGAAGTAAAACTGTTAATCACGCAATCGCAGTCGATCTTAGATCAAGTCGCTGGTGGTGTCGAGCGCTTCATCGGTATCTTCACGTGGGCAGAACCGCGAGTGACGGCGATGACCATTCTCGTCGTCTTGGCGTTGGGTTGGGCGACGTTGTACATTCAAACCATCGTCCGAGTTGGTTTTGAATTGATGACGGGCGTCGTCGCCAAAGTCGTTTTCAAGATTGTCACCCCAGAGAGAGTGAAATTCGCGTGCACGTGTGGCCTCTTGTGGCTCTTACGTCATCCGGCCATCTTTCCGGACGACGTGCGAAGAGCCATCCAAGAAGAAAAGAACGCTCGAATCGAAGCGCAACTCGCCGCCGAGGCGAAGAAAGCGAGCGGGGAAATGAACGCCCAACCGGAAGAGGTTGATTTGGAATTAGAAGAGGCGCTTAAAGACGCGCCGCCGAAGGTGGATTACTTGTTCGACCCGAGACCAATGCCGCCGTTGAATGTATTTTTTAGAATTCCGACGAGGAGTTCGCAGCTCGTGTAGTAAAATTTATTTATTTGCAACGAGGTAATCGCACAGTACTAGTGCGGTAGCTGTAAAAATGCTTATTATCATTATTATATTAAAGTTATTATTATTGTTATATTATTACATCACGAAAGAAGAAGTTTATACAACAATTCATATTACGCGTTAAATATATATAAGCTATTACTAACGCCGCACGCCAAGATATCTTCTTCCGGATGCCACGCGACGTGTAAAATGTTCGACGAAAAGTCGCTCAAATTTTGGTGATGGTGCGAGTTTGCCAACGAATTCGGCGGCGTTTTCACGCCACCCACGAACAAATCTTCTCGAGTGGTGCCACCGTTGCCGAACGCGCTCTCGCTTCTTCTGGGAGGCATTCTCGACGTGATTTCAGTCGTCGTACCTTCACTTCCCGATTCAAAAACGTTGAAACATCTCAAATTGGCGTTATAGGACCCGCTCGCGACGTGTTTGCCGTCGCCTCGAATGCAACACTGAAACTTGTCAAAGATGGAGTCTTTTTCGTATAAATCGCACAAACGCGGTCGCAAGTGATCGTGCACGTTAAACGTCGCCACCGGTGCTTTCTCCATGTTCACGTCCCACAATTTCAAAGTCAAATAATCTCTCGAGAGAAAGTATCGACCGTCTTTGCTGAATTTCACGTCCGAGACGCTCGCGATGATTTCCGAAAAGAACGACCTCTTTTCAACCGGTTCCGGTTCCTCGAACGATTTCGACGCCGCGTTACAACTCGCGTTAATCCGCATATCCGCTAGCCTAATAGTTCCTTTACTCGAAGAATACGCGAAGTGTTGACAATGCGACGGATGAAAACACGCCGAAGTGATGACTTCGGTCAACTCTTCCATGTTTTCCGGTTTGATGTCGACGATGTTAAACGACCCGTTCGCGCGTTCTAGATGCCATAAATTCACTCGCAAATCGTCGGCGGATATGAACGTTTCTCCGTCGCTGTTGACGGATAACGAGTTAATGTGATACGCGTGCGCGTTGGCGTAGCATCGGCGACACCGCGCGTTAAACCCCAACTCGCCTTTCAAAACTCGTGGGATTCTCAATCGATACGACGTCTCCGAAGAAGTGTTCGATGTCGTTGCACCTGCTGTTGCGTTGTTTTCCTTATTGTTTCTATTTTCGTTGTTGTTTCTATTATTACTAGTCGTCGTCGCGTTTCCGCCCCAATTATGCGCTCCTCCGGTTGTCATCGTCGTGTTGATAGAATCGTTCGAATCTCGATTAAACCCGCTCACTGCTTCCGCCCTTTTCTCGAACACTTTCCATAATTTGATCGTCTTATCGTTCGTGGACAGCACAAACCTCCCCTCGTTGGCGCCTTGATGACACCATTTCAGCGTGTTGATTTTCTCTTCAATCTCCAACGACTTTAAATAATCAAACTCGGGTTCGTGCGATTGAAACTCCGTCAAATATCGGAATTCAACCTGTTCTGGTTTACCTCCTCCCACTGCTATTAACTGATGATGATGTCCGTTTTTATTCGTATTCTCGCTCGTACTCTTATCGTTGTTCTTCTTCTTATTATTAATCATAACCCCGACTTGATCGTCCCTATTATATTGCATCTCCGAGCTCATCTCCTCCATCAAAACGTCCTCCAACTCATCCTCGGGATGTTTCTCTTCTTTCCTTTTCGTTTCTCTCACGCGTTCAAACAATACAACTCTCCCACCGCGATCCCCAGTCGCGAGCCAATCCCCCGTTCGGTCAAACTCCACCGCGGAGATGATGTCCGCGTCCTGCACTTCCTCGTTCGGCGCTCGTTCGCCGAAGACTTGCGAGAAACCCCAGTGTAAGTATTCGTCACCGCGATGTACTGTTTCTGTCGTTCTGTCATCATTCGTGCCTCCTTTTCTCTCCTCGTCCGTGTCGTCGAAATCGTTCGTTTTCCAGTCTCTCCTTTTTTCCGGAGAGGAAGAGGACGCTCGTTGAAACGTTGATTTCGCGGCGGCGACTGCTAGGTCTTCCTCCTCTCCTTGTTGCGTTCGAAACGAGAAATCCGCCTTCGAGGCTGTTGAGGACATCACGATATAAAACGCTCGATACTACCAATCGATCGGTTTATTTAAATCCTTCAGTCCTCTCCTTTCAAAAGAGACAAGTAGTCTTTATTATAATGCGTCTTCTTAAAAGCTTGAACAAAGAGTTCTTCTTCTTCTCTGCGAGATGAATTTTCTCTCCGACGGCGCCGTCTTACCTTCCAAAATGGATTTCCAATGTCTTCTTCGTAATCTCTCTTCTTTTACGCTTACTCTCTCTCTGAAAATGACGATACGAATACGAACAGCACTGTGTGCTTCTTTTTATACAGTCTCTCTCTCTTTTAACGCGCTCTGGTCGTAGTATTCTCGTGAGTAGTAAAGAGGAGGCATAACAGAAATTCTGAAGCTGAAAAGCGGCTAAAAAGTGACAAGTGACAGGTTCAATCAAAAAAGAAAAAGAGTAAGTCTTATACACTTAAACCCTAAATAAGAGTAAGGATTAAGCACTGAGTAAGTCCGTAACTCTACTCCTATTTAGGGTTTAAGTGCGTATTCCTTACTCTTATATAATAAGTCTGTATTTGTCTCACTCTACTCTCTTTCAGAGGAGTAAAGGGAGGTATAAAACACTTCCTCAGAGATTTCCTCTCTCTCAATGCTCTTTAGTAAAGACGAGAATACTACTCACAGAAGAGCGTGTTGAAAGGGAGAGCGACTACGTAACACGCGAGTACTTGAGAGAGAGACGTATTACGTCTGTATTTGTCTTATACTACTCTGAAAGAGGAGTCGTAAAAGGTATTACACATTACAGTTAACAAATGAATCAAATGGGGCAAAAAGGAAGCAAATTAAACGACGACTTTGATGAAACGAGAGCGCGACGAAAAGAGAAGAAAACAAAAGCGAAGAACACAACAGATGATGTTTTATTTGATGTCCTGATTCTTGGCGCCGGGATGTCCGGACTCTCGTGCGCGAGGGAGATTTGTTTCGCGTTGGGCGATGATGATGATTTTGATGAGAAAAATGCAATAAAAATAGCACTCTTGGAAGGGAACGCGACCGTCGGCGGGAGGTGCAAACAGACGAACAAAATCGCGAAATGGCCGGTGGAGTTAGGCGCGGAGTTCGTGCACGGTGAGATTAAGAATCCGGTGAAGGATTTAATAGAAACGACGATGAGGAGAGAGGAGGATTTGGAGGAGATAGATGAGAAAAAAGCAAAGCCGAAATTGCAGTTCAGCGCGTTCGAGTGGCCGGATCGATACGCGATGAATACTACTAACAAGGAAGAGAAGGAGGAAAAGGAAAACTATTCATCATCGATCCAAAAGGAGGCACCATTATATTCTTTCTCAAAATCGATTTTGTTGCTGCGCGACGGCGACGAATGCGAGAAGAACGATAAAGACGTGTGGAAAATCCACCAACTGTTCGATCGACTCCCGGGCGTATCGAAGACGAGTACTACTACGACTACTACCACTCACGACGACGATTCAGAGGACGACGAAATGTCGTCGCTCTCCGCGTTAGAGTGGCTCAGAGACGTGCAAAAATGCACGGAACGAGAGATACGCGTGGCGGAGTTGATTTACGCGACTGATTTCGGAGCGAGTTTGCGAGATATCGGGATGAGAGAGATTATGATTGAAAAAGAGCGGTGGGAAAACGGAGAGCAATATTTAGTCATGAACGGAGGGTTTAACGAGTTATTTCGACGCGCGTTTTTGAACGCGTTTACTACGAGAAAAAGTAGAACAAAAAAGAGACTCATTAAAGGCGTCGTCGATGAAAATGATGATGATGAAAATGATGATGTTCGTCGTAGGGAAAGGAATAGTAATAGTAATAGTAATAGTAATAGTAATAATAGCGACGTTGTTAACATCGACGTGCGGCTGAACTGGGAGGTGAAAACGGTCGAAAAAGAAGACGAACGGAATTTGATCAAAGTCACCGGAAGAACGACGACGACGACGTCTGAAAAAAAGACGTTGTACGCCAAGAAAGTGGTGGTTTCGTTACCGTTGCCGATATACAGACCCACAGACGACGACGATTCAGACGACAAAAAGAATCCCAAAACTCCTACGAGTACTTCTAGTAGTACTTCTCCGTCGTCTGAATCGTCGTCGCCGCCGAAAACGCAGCTCTCGAGAGTGACGTTTCACCCACCTTTGAGCGAGGAGAAACAAAAAGCTTTACGCGCCGTGAAAATGGGCAACGCGGTGAAAGTTTTGTTGGGATTTAACGAGAAGTTTTGGCCGCAAGAGAATTTGTTCAACGTCATATGCGACCACCCGGCGCCGTTTCCGGAGTTTTGGGTCGTGAGCGATAAAGAGAAGACGATTAACGATTCAGACGACGACGATAATAATAATAATAATAATGACGAAGAAGAAAGTAAAAAAGAAGAAGTTCGGTTCGTAATCACGTTCTTCGTCACCGGCGACCGGGCGAACGCGATGGCGAAAATCAACCCAAAGAAACGAATAGAGATGGCGTTCAAGCAATTCGTCTGGATTACGATGCGCATCACAAACGACGACGATGGAAGAAAAGAATTCGATCGAATACGCGAAAAGCACTTGAAAACGTCCGAGACGAAAGCGTGGTCCGAGGATAAGTTCGCCGGCGGTTCGTACACGCACCCGAGCGTCGGATGCGATCGAAGGACTCGAGAACTTTTGGCAAAATCGGAATGGTCCGACTGTTTATTCTTTTGCGGCGAAGGCACGAACGCGTCGGTGAATCCGTGCTTACAAGGCGCGTTCGAAACTGGCGTCAGAGCGGCGAAAGAAGTGCTTGAGTCGTTGAAGAAGACGAAATCATAGCAGCAAAAGTTATTACAGTAGTATGTGTATACTTTTTATGATGTACAACGGGCGGCGCTTTCGCGCGAGAGAAAAGAAAACGATGATAAAAGATCGTCTTCTATCAACTCCTCTTGAACACGTCCCCTAACTGTCTGTTCAATAAACTCCTCTCCAAACTTTCCACTTCCACTCTTCTTTTCTCGTCTTCCACGTACCTTCCGTATTTCAGCGTGTACGTTTTCGTCACGCGAGAAATCACAAACGTGGATTCGTTCAAGTCCACTCTCACGCCGCACGCCATCTGATCGTCCGCTAAACGGAACGTCCCTAAATCTTTTCTCGGTGGCGTCCGTTTCGTCACCAAAGCGTACGAGTACGACCTTTTCTTTTTATTGTCTTCGTTGTTGTTGTTACCGCTAGTACTACTCGTCTTCTTGATCTTCTCAAACTCCTCATTTTCGTTGTTGTTGTTGTTATTACTACTACTCGCACTATTATTCGAACAACATCGAATACTACTCCTTCTCGTCGTCTTAATCGTCGTCGTCCCAGAAACAGCAACTTTGTTGAAAGCGAAACTCGTTCTCATTTTCCTTTTTAGCTCTCTAAACAGGTACACTTACGATGATGATTTGAGCAAAAATCGTATCTCTGACGCTTCGGATTAATGATGATGTGTGAAGAGATGTTTAGCGTTTAAAAGAAGAGTATTTGCGTGTTTGTGCGTATATCTCAGCAAATGGAGTGTGCTGCTGCTCTGAAAAGAGCGCTTTGCTCGGTATCTCTGTCTCTGTCTTGCTCTCTTCAACTCTCTCTGTTTCTTCTTAAAAGATCATCCGAGATGAGAGATTTTATGAAGCTTTTGTGTTGAGGAAAATATCTTGAAAATTTACCAAATAATCAAATGTATACATCAGTACGTGTTTATCACAAGTTCTTCTCTACCGCTCTTTACATCACATTACACCTTTTCTTATTACCTTTTCCCGTCGCCTTCTTCATTTCGGCCGCTTTTGCCACTGCAGCTGCTGCGGAAAACTTCGTGCTCGGCTTTCTCGCTCGCGATGACCTTCGCGTCGTTTCCGGCAACGACGTCAAAGTTGGTTTCGCGTCCGGCGCGGGAACGACGACTTTTTTCAGCGGCAAAGCCTCAGAAGAGCCGAGAGTTTTGTCCTTCTTAACAACCCTCTTGCTTTTCGTCTTCCCAAAAATCTTGGGGGCTGATGAATCTTCTTCAACAACTTCCTCTTCCTTCTTAATTTTCATCTTCTTCGCGACGGGTTCTTCTTTGTCTGCCTCTTCTTCATCCTTGATGGTTTTGCGTTTCTTTGCCTTGGTTTTTGCCATTTTTTCCTTTTTCGTCGTCTTTGCCTTCTTTGTCGCCAAAACCGTTTTCTTTTTCTCTTCTTTCGGAGCGAAATGCATCTTAAAAGCTCGATCCCCGAGCGCTTTGTCGTCTTCAAAACTTTTGAGCTCGCGTAAAACAGCCGCTTTTACTTCGTTGAAACGCAGGACGCTTTCCGCTATGCGCGCCTCCCCTTGTCCTTGATTGTACACGTTAAACATACTTTCGAGGACGTTTTGCACTCGAACCGTTCTTTTCTTTCGCCTCGCGCCGAGTACGTGTCCCTCGCCGTATTCGATGAACTCTCGCACCTTTCTGTACTTTGCCGAGTCTAGAAATTTCGCCGGAATGCCGAGTTCTTCGAACCCAACCGCGAGCGCTCTTCGTCGATACACCATTTGTCTGCTCACGTACACCCTCAACAGCTTATTCATCCCGGTTCGTTCCTCGCGATGAAACAATCTCGCGGCGAACGCCCAAAGCCCCCAGTTCTCGTCCAATAACTTTTTCGTCGACATCTTTCCTCCGTTTGAGTCTATCGGAGGAAGTAACAATCTCGCGACTGAATTCCGAATGTTGAACAAGTTATAATGTCCTCCGTACCTGCGCCTTTGATACCTGAATTTGCATTTCCTTTGTGCCTCACCTTCCTGCAACAGAAGCGCGTTGTCCAGTCTCTTTTGCGTGATTTCTTCCTCCTTGTCTATTATGACAAATTTTCGTGAGCTTTCTTGCTCTTTTTGCTCGCCAAACCTCGCCAAATCTAACTGCCTCTTAATCCTCATTTTAACTGGATTCAACTCTTGTGCGATTGGTTTTCCTATTTGTCTCCAGTATTTGCACACGCACGAGGAGGGCATCGCGGTCGTGAATCCGCCCGTTACAAAGATTTTCCTCAGAACGTTTTGGTCCAAATTGTTCCACGTGTTCTCCCCGTCCACGTTCCCGGAAATGGCGGTTTCTTTTTTGGAGCGAAACTCCACGCACTGAGAGAGGTTGTTGCGAGCGTTGTTGTTGTTGCTTTTCCGCCCGAGAGAGTTAACGAAAGTGATTGCAAATAGGATCGATCAATTCTTTTTTTCTAACGCATTTTTGGCGCCAAATCGAGCTAAAAATATCTCTCGTTTTTGCTCGATGTGCGTTTGTTTCTCTGAAGCGCGTACTCGTACGGTTGAAAATGTAAGCGAAAAGGAAAAGTGTCTCTCTCTCTTTCTCTCTCTTTAATCTAAGAACGAGTTATCTTCTCATTGCATGTTCTGAAACTGCTCGATGAGCGCAGCGTATTGTTCGTCTGTTGGTTCTGGGCACCCTTTTTCGAGCAAGTAG
>Ga0209090_10002434_pt1 | contig 11771 bp, 16 predicted proteins | sample ArcticOcean_MG_C_9_FD_187432 | JGI IMG/M metagenome (GOLD analysis project Ga0209090, IMG submission 187432) | Marine microbial communities from western Arctic Ocean - ArcticOcean_MG_CB2_152 (SPAdes) (version 2) | ecosystem: Environmental > Aquatic > Marine > Oceanic | place: Arctic Ocean... | reverse complement strand
CGTCCCTTTTTTTATTACCAAATAAATTGTTTATGAGGTTAAAGGAAAGTATAATATCAATATGAAATTTCAATGTAAAGAACATGTTATATGGTTTATGTTAGGTAGAGATAACTTAACACCTAATCTTAATTTATCTCATTATGATTTTTCTTTTATATTAAACATGCAATCGTTAACACATGAAAAAAAACAAATCACATCTAATCAGGCTGAACTATTCAATAAACTAATTTATAAGTATCGAAAGCAACTTAGTACAAAAGGCATAACTGAAATAGATAAACTTCAAACCTTACCTTGGCAAGCAGAAGTTGTTCCTAGTTTACCTAAATTTACAAATGCGAATGTTGATTTTAATAAAAAAGAAAACTTGCTTACTATTCGAGTACCATTTAAAAAGGAATTTATTAATAAATTTAGAAGAACAAACTCTGAGACAGTCGGTGGAATTGCGAACACTTGGCAATGGAATCCAAATAAAAAACGATATGAAAGTGAACCGACAACGATGGCTTTGCGAGTCGCATACAAACGATTGCCAGAATTTTTTACAACTGTATATCATAACGAAGTAAATACTATTATTACTCAGTTAGAAAAAGAACAAAATTCTAAATCTTTTTGGGATCCTACCTTAACCTTAGTCAATGGGAAATACACAGTCGTAGAATCAAACACAGTCTTAGATGAATTACTTACTAATATTCAATTAGATAACTCACCACAATGCTTGTACAAAATGTCGCAGTTAGGTATTAACGTAGATGATTCAATCATAGGAGACGATCCTAAATTAAAATTCGCATCAGAGTCAATTACTAATGTTGACCTTGATGATTTTGAAACATGTTTAAAATGGATACCTGAATTAGAATGTGATACATTTTATTTTGGTTCTGGTCTTCAAAGCAGACCTGACATTGATTACAAAGTTTCAGTTGAAGTCCGTAACGCCGTTACTAGCCATGACATCAACATAATCCCCTTTTCACTGAATAATGCTTTTTCGCAACCTATGGAGACCATGAGTAACTCAGATCGTTTGCCTATGTTTGTTCAAATGCTTTCGTCAGTAGACACAAAAATCCTACATGGTAATACTGCTGTAGGTAAAATAATAATATTAAAAAATAAACGACCAGTGGAGGTTAAATGAAAGTAAGTAAAAAAGCAACACTAATGTTGCTATTAACAACAATAGCAACATATACGTATGCTCAGGAGATTGAGGAGATCGTAGTCATGGGAACGACTATGTATGAAACAGAATCTAATCCAAGCACAGATGTCTCGTTACTCGAATCACTCATACCAGAGTCAACACAAGCAGGTGGCTATGGTGGCTTTTCTGGTTACACAGAAAGAGGAACGCAAACAATACACACGAGTGTTTTTAGAAATGGAGTCCCAGCAAATGATGCAGGCTCAGGTTGGTATGACTTTGGACATGACTACGCAACTGGCAGTGAAACAATTAAAGTTGTTAACGGAGTCAATAGTGTTCTCTATGGTTCAGGTAGTTTAGGTGGTACAGTCTTTATTAAAGACGATCTTACAAAAGATAGTTCTACTCTTAGAGTAGGTGAACAACATAACTTTATGTCTCATACATCAAACGGATTTAATATCTCATACTTTGATGTAAGCAATGACAGTGTTAAAACTGACAACAATGAAAGAGATGACTACTCTAACTTAACTGCGAGAAGTCAATTTGAAACAGGAGAGTTCACAACGAATCTCTCAGCAACAGTATACGACTATGACTATGATGGTTGTTACACTGCGAGTTTCTCATCATCAAATGATTGTTCTCAGTTAGGTTCAAAAGGAACCTTATCAATAAGGAATGATAACTACACCTTTGGTTACTCTTTTAATAACGCCAAGTACAAGACTGAAAATGTACAAACATATTCTTCAGATGCCGAGAGAGCATATGTAGATACAAGACACACAGTTGGCGATCATATCTTTGGAGCGACTGTTGAGTATGAAGAATACGTAAACAACTCACAAGACAATATATCTGCTTATGCTTTGTTTAACTTTACTAACACTAACATAGGTGTTCGTGTAACAGAAGACACAGTTGTAGGTAGATTAGGCTATGCGACAGACAACTTTTATTTCAGTGCTGGTACGTCTTATCGTAATCCAACTCTATACGAAATAAATGGTGATGCGTGGACACTAGCAAACTTTGATTTAGATCCTGAGGAAGCACTAGGGTATGAATTAGGTTATGGTAATCTAACATACTTTAACTATCATTTCTCAGAAGGGATTGATTACAGTTATGCTTCATCGCAGTTTGTTAACACAGGCGAGTATGATACACAAGGGATAAGATATAACAACTCAATGTCTTTTGATTACTTAGATACATTCATAGGCTATGAGTTAGGCTACACTGATTCAGATCAACCAAGAGTTGCAAAGTATAAAGCAATCATTACAAGTGTACATCAAGCAGACAACTATGAACTATCGTTCACATACACAGGCATGTTCGACAGAGAGCCTGGTCCGTATGATGGGTCAGACATGTTAGATGATGTAAGTTCAATCGACTATAAGATCGAAGGATCAATTGCTCCGAACTACTTGCTATCTGCTACGATTAGAGATATACTTGACAGACGATATGAATACGTGCCGGGATATAACTCTGGTGGCGTTGAATTCTTTATCACATTACAATATAGGCCGTAATAGAATGCCCGGAACTGCAATACTTAAAATCAAAGACGAGGTCAATCTAAAGATTGAAGGACTCGAACTAGATGCTCGTAGAGCATTGATGAAAAAATTCGAGTACGAAGTTCCAGGCGCAAGATATATGCCTAGTGTAAAGCTAGGCAGATGGAACGGCAAGGTTAGTTATTGTAGCCTTGCTGGTTCCACTTTTATCAATCTCTTACCAGAGATTGTGCCTATCTTAGAAGGACTTAATTACGAGATTGAGTTAGAAGACTTAAGAGAGTATGAGAACAAATTTGTTTTTGACGAAATAACAGCGACAACATTTGAAGACACTAAGTGGCCTAAAGGACATGTCTGTGAAGGGCAGTCTATCGAACTGAGAGACTATCAAGTAGAAGTTATTAATCAGTTCTTAGTAAACCCTCAGTCGATACAAGAAGTCGCTACAGGGGCAGGTAAGACGATTATGACAGCCGCTCTGAGTAAGAGCATAGAGTTTTATGGTCGCAGTATTGTTATCGTTCCTAACAAGAGTTTAGTTACACAAACAGAAGAAGATTATATAAATTTAGGTTTGGATGTTGGTGTCTATTTCGGTGATCGAAAAGAATACTTTAAACAACACACGATTTGCACATGGCAATCTCTTAACATTCTGTTAAAGAACACTAAGAAAGGTGATGTAGATTGCACCATTGATGACTTTATTGAAGGTGTTGTTTGCGTGATGGTTGATGAAGTACACATGGCAAAAGCAGATGCATTGAAGACACTCTTAACTGGAGTAATGTCACAAATTCCGATTCGCTGGGGTTTAACTGGTACAGTTCCGAAAGCAAAATACGAAGCACTTGCATTAGAAGTAAGTTTAGGACCAGTCATTAATAAATTGTCTGCGAAAGAATTACAAGATCAAGGCGTGTTAAGTAAATGTCACGTGAACATTGTACAATTACAAGATAATGCAGAATTTGGTGATTACCAAGCAGAACTAAAATTCTTGCTCTCAGATTCTCATCGTTTAGATAAGATGGCAGAGTTAATAGATAAGATTAAAGAGACGGGTAACACATTAGTGTTAGTCGATAGAGTAAATGCAGGACATGCACTCGTAGAACGATTAGATGATGCAGTATTTGTATCAGGGGGAATGAAAGTTGTTGATAGAAAAGAAGAATATGATGATGTTGCCACTAGTACTAATAAAATTATTGTTGCTACTTACGGCGTGGCTAGTACTGGTATTAACATTCCTAGGATTTTTAATCTTGTACTCCTTGAACCAGGTAAGAGTTTTGTTCGTGTCATACAGTCTATCGGGCGTGGCATTCGTAAAGCAGAAGATAAAGACTTTGTTCAAATCTGGGACATAACAAGTTCATGCAGATTTGCTAAAAGACATTTGACAGCCCGTAAAGCATTTTACAAGGAAGCAAACTATCCGTTTGCTATAGAGAAATTAAAATATTAAAGTTACCAATTGAATTGCACAACGCACAAGGAGGCGTTATAATAATAACATGAAAATACTAACACTAGAAAACGAGTCTTACGACTTAGAAACATTACCAGAGGAGATAGACGATCTACGATTCGCTATCTTAGATAACTCTAATCCACAAAACGTAGACTACCATTACATACCACTCATCTTTTTAGAATCATTCAATGCTCCTGCAGTTGTGCTAGAAATAGGAAACAGAACGATAAAGATGCCGGTTGATTGGCAGGTGTTAATAGGACATGAAGAACATGGAGACTTGGAAACGATCCCATTATCTAGTTTAAATGATAGAGGCTTTGCAGTGTTCGCATTTAATCCACTAACATCATTCTCCCCTAGTTTCTTAGATATTGAAATCGTTGATATCTATTCAGATGTTACATGGTATGCTCCTAGACTACGTAATGGACAATTCTTAGCAGTGCCGATTGATGATAGTCCTAAGCCGAGATGTGTTTATTTTGTTAAGGAGATCAGTCGTAATTGTGAGATTGTAGATTATGCACAAGCGTTTTGATCATTGGAAGAATGTATGTAAATTACATTGGAAAGAAATAGTCACACTATCTATTGCATTGCATTGGGTAGTTGATTTGTTTATAATAGGTCCTATCGCAATTGCAATAGGATGGTTTGCAAGAGGTTACTTTGGCTAGAGCAAAAACACCAGTCGATGAAAAGTTTGAGAAACAAGACTTCAATTTGTTTGAGGCAATTACTGCAATCGATAAAAAAGATTACGGTTACTATGATCGACTAACGCCTGAACAACAACGAAAGTTTGTTCCTTTTATGATGTTACATTGGATTAGTGTAGTAAAAGGTAAACGTGAACTAGCACAGTATTATCTACAGAGTGTAGACTTCCATGCTAACATGCATTTGTTTAATGAGAACGTAATCAAGCATCCTAAACTACAATGGTTGATGTTGTGTTCAGCGAGTCCTGGCATCGGCAAACAATTTCATGCATGGATTCCTCATATCAAAGCAGGTGTTGCTAAGTTAAAAGATAAAGCAACTCCAAAAGATATTAAAGAATACTACAAGAAAATATATCCAGGACTAACAGCAGGTGATTTAACAGAACTAGCAACTGCATTTTGTGATCAACACAAACGCAAGATGTATCTAGCAAATAAATATCCTAACTTAAAATTTGACGAGGTAGAATTACTCAGTGACATTATTACAGATTCAGAAATCGAACAATATGAAAAAGAACTCGGCAATTAAATCAGAATTTGGATGTGAGTTTTGCAATAGAAGTTTTATAAAAGAAACTACTATGGTAAAGCACCTCTGTGAAAACAAACGCAGATGGAAAGACAAAGATTTAAAAGGCAATCGAATCGGATTTCAAGCATGGTTGAATTTCTATGCAAAGAATACTGCATCAAAGAAAACAAAAACGTATTTGGACTTTGTTAAAAGTTCTTACTATCTTGCTTTTGTTAAGTTCGGTCATTATTGTGTCAATGTAAAATGTATCAATGTTAATCGATATGCAGATTGGTTATTAAAAGATCAAATTAAAATAGACAAGTGGACAAGCGACACTAATTATACTAAATTTGTCATTGAATATCTACGAGAAGAAGATCCATTAGATGCAATTGCTCGTAGCATCGAAACTACAATTAAGATTTCTAAAGACGAAGGCATCGAAAGCAAAGACGGTCTACGATATGGTCCAGTGAATAGGATTTGTTACGAGATATCTAAAGGGAATATTTCTCCTTGGGTGTTGTATCAATCTGAGTCTGGATTGAAATTCTTATCATTAATGGATGTAACACAACAGCAAATGGTTTTAGATTATATTGATCCAGAACGATGGGCTATTAAGTTTAAGAGAGACGCAGATAGAATCACTGAGGTTAAAGAGTTGCTTACTCAAGCAGGGTTCTAATGGCAAAGTCTACAATTCATGCTAAAGTACTTGATAGTAGATTTACTGGTTATTCTTATTTTAAATATCAAGTCTCTGTTATAAACTTGCCAACTGACCAACGAATGACTGCATCACGTGGTGCTTATTCTGACTTACTTAAAATCATAGACTTCAATAAAATACGAGACTGGTGCTGGGATACTTGGGGAGCAAGTTGTGATCTAAAAGATTATGATAGAATTACTGAACTCAAAGGGTACCCGTCAATAAATACATATAGTGACAGACTTGAAATAATTGAAGATTACGGACTTAACACTCAATGGTGTTTTTACAATGAAGACATACAGGCTCCAGGAAGACAACGAGATCGCCGAATCTATTTGCGTGGCGATAAAGAACTTGCATGGTTGGAATTAAGGTGGAAGTAAAAGAACCGATCCATTGTGCATTAGCATTTGGCTCTGCTTCAATTGACGGTAGAGGATACAAACCTTGTTGTAACATTAGGTCTAATTCATGGAAACGAGACGCAGATGATTTCAATCATGCTAACCTTATTGAAATAAGAAACCAACTTATAGAAGGTGATTGGCCTAAGGCTTGTTACAATTGTAAAGAGTCAGAAGAAGCATCAAACACATCTATGCGTACTATATGGAATAAATCATTAAAAGATTATGATATTCCTATTACTCCTATTGTTGATCCCAATAACGTTTATTACCTGGACTTAACATTTAGTAACAAGTGTAATTCAAAATGTATTACATGTTCTCCTGATCTATCTAATCAATGGGGAGACGAATACAAAGCAATCTGGAAAACTGACCATCAGCCTATAGGACACAAAAACCCAATTGATCATCTAAGCATTTACATAGATGAAGATGATGCAATTGATATTTACAACACTTATCCAAATGTAGAACGCATTGCATTCGTCGGTGGTGAACCTACGATTATGGAAGAACACACGTTGTTCTGTCAGCAACTAATTGACGGAGATAGAGCAAAAAATATAACGTTAGCATATGTTAGTAATCTAACAGGTATTACTAATAACCTAATAGAAATGTGGACACACTTTAAAGAAATACACATAAGTCTATCAATTGATGGCTATGGCAAAGTAAATGATTATATACGCTATCCATTTAAATGGTCTAAAATAGAAAAAAACACACGATTGTTGTTTGACTTACAGAAAAAAGAACCTCAGAGATATTATTTAAACTTAAGTCATACTGTTAGTGTGTTTAATATTATACAGTCTCCTAAATTATTAAACTGGTGGGAGGATCTGCGTATCGAATATGGTTTTGCAAAGAACATGGGACCAGCAGTATTTTTAAATCAAGTAACAGAACCAGTACATGCAAAAACAAACATTATCTCACTTGAATACAGAGCAAGAGCAATACAAGAAGTAGAAGAATTAAGACTTAAGGTATCTGACGATCACCACCCATGTCTTTGGTTATCACAAATTGACATATTACATTCATGGCTTATTGAACCCCAACGTGCTCCTATGAACACTGTCAAAAGATTGCATCAATTAATAACAGGGTCGGATGAATACAGAAATAGAAAACTAAAAGATTACATTCCAGAACTAGCAAAGGAATTAAATATGAAGTTGTTTAACAGTGCAATGAGTGAACTACAACATGCAGGTAAGGGATATGATCTAGCATACGATATTATACCGACTTCATTGCTGGATGCAGTTGCTGATAAACTTGATTCATGTTATCCGGTAAGAGCATCTACACATAAGAAACAATATGCAGAAGCAGAAGACACAAAGAAACTTCATGGCATTGCAGTCTGGTGGTCACAACTAACAGATGAATGGGAAGAGGTACAACAAATTAATGATATCGTCTTTCCAATAATACAATCGCATATGCAAGGTGCAGAATTTTATGCAAGTGATATCGTTACAATAAATGGACCAAGCAGATGGGTAGGCCCTCACGTTGATACACCACATCGTTTTGAAAGATACAATAACATGGCATCAGGACAAAATGTTGATCTTCTGGGAATACAAGTTATTATTCCTTTAGAGACGATAGATGCAGAGTCAGGCGCAACTGGGTTACTACCGTATAGTCATCGACAAGATTGGAACATACAAGATTGCTATGATGGCATCTTTGATGATATGTTTAAAGAAGAAGCAGTGCAACATGAAATGCCTAAAGGCTCAATGTTGTTTTACAATACTCGTTTATTACATTCAACGATGCCTTTGCGTTTACCCAAAAAGCGTTCTATACTATTGCTTAATTACCTCAAACATGATATAATAAAGACAGTGAAAAAATTAGATAACGTATGGAGTAGTAATGGCAAATGATATAATGATAGACATGGAGACGTTAAGTACGAATCCAGACTGCGTAATACTGACAATCGGTGCTGTACGCTTTGATCCTCGCGGAGAGGGCGTTGTAGAGCGTCTGGAGTTAAGGCCTACTATAGACGAACAGACTGAAGAATTCAATAGATCAATTGATCCAGACACTGTAGCATGGTGGGGACAACAGTCAGAGAGTGCGATTGAAGAAGCATTAGGTGATCAAGGCAGAATCTCATACAGAGATGCGTTAGAGCAACTTAGAAAATTCTGCTGGAATCGTAATGCAGTGTGGTCTAATGGAGCAACGTTTGATATTGTTGTAGCAGAAAATGCATTTAGACAAGTAGACATAAAAACACCTTGGAACTTCTGGGCGATTAGAGATACTAGAACATTGTATGATATCGCTAAAGTTAAATTATCTGACGGTGGACACTCAACATCACACAAGGCAGTCGAAGATTGTGAACGACAAGTCGCAGTAGTTCAGATGGCATACAAAAAACTTATGGCAGTAGGCTTAGGACTTAAATGATTGAATTATTAGTGTGGATGATCGTAATTGCATGGGCAACATATGGTACGCATGTAATAAAAGAGTTTGTAAAGCATAATTGGAACGTATTAAAATGATTCAATCAGACATTGATATTGACTTTGGTGACAGAGATAAAGTTCTCTCTTTGATCAAGCATATCCCTGCCGCAATGCGTAACGCCAACCCTATGAGAAAGCACCCTACTGGAGTTTATATTACAGATGCTCCTTACGATCCTATCAATGATATGTGTTCACTTGATTACAAAGAAGCAGGTGATAGAGGTTACTTTAAACTAGATTTACTCAATGTTAATGTGTACAGTGAAGTCAAAGATGAATTACATTTAATCAAGTTAATGGCAGAACCTAATTGGAGTAAACTGAAAGACAGATCGTTTGTAGAAAAATTAATTCATTTAGGCAAACAGTATGATACACTATGTCAGATGCCTGAAGATGTTAATTCTATACCTAGACTAGCGATGTTTTTAGCAGTAATGAGACCAGCAAAGAAACATTTAATTGGCAAGACGTTTAAAGAAATAAGTACTACTGTGTGGAATAATGAGAATGAAGGATATTCATTTAAAAAATCACATGCTATAGCATACGCACAATTAGTTGTAGTACATATGAATTTATTAGAGGAAAACAAATGAGCCAACATGATGGAGTCGTAGAACGACAAAGACAATTACTCGCCGCAGAAAAATGGGCAAAGGGTGTTAAGACACTTCATGCACATTCATTAACATCATTATGGTATGATGACAGAGGCAACGATGGTTCAGTATTAGATACTGAATACAATGACGGACGTATCCAAAGAGAAATACGAAAGACTGGTGAAACAGTTTGGTTTGGTGAAGAATTAACAGGAGACGATTTACTAGATGCACACGGAAGATACGGACGTTAAATTAGAACTCACACTTGTTTCTGAACAAGACCCTGCACTAAAACAACAGTGTGAGGATTGGAACTTTAAAGTAGATGGTGATCCAACTGAGTTGGTTACTGCAATGACAAAGATCATGCTTAATCCTGCAACACAAGGAATAGGTCTTGCCGCACCTCAATGCGGAGTAATGAAAAACATTTTCATCATGGGAACAGACGAGCATTTAGTTGCTTGTATTAATCCAGTCGTTGATGAATTGATAGGTGATAAAGAAATTTATTTAGAAGGCTGTTTAAGTTTTCCTAACTTGTGGTTACATGTTAAACGTAATCCAGAAGCATTGATATCATATCAAACAACTACTGGCGAGTGGGTGACTAAACAGAAACTAGAAGGGATTAAAGCAAGAGTCTTCTTGCATGAGTATGATCATTTACTTGGAGTAACGTTTGATGAACGTTGCGGTGAGTTAAGTTTGAGCCTTGCTAAAAAACGTAGAGCAAAAGCAATAAGATTAAAACAGAAACTTGCTAAAAAGATCGCTTCACAAGCGTTATCGTCTTCCTCTTAACTCTTTTCTTTTGAAAGTCAGTCATGCTGACAACAGGCCCGTGTACAAGAGTAAGACTTTTATTATTAAATGTACGTAAGAAAGGTTTGAATAAGATCCACTCTTGTTTTAGAAACAAATGAATAGGTATCTGACGATTAGATTCCCACCACCAGACATCACCTAACTCTAAGAATTTTTCTTTTAATTGTGGATCAACAATAGCACCATAATCGTAGATAGTAGTGACAAGGTCATCTTTGTTCTGTACGATCCCTACAAAGTCTTGACCAGCATACTGTACGACCGTTATGAATGGGTGTGTCTCTGATAACTTTACAAAGAATTCTGCTGGTGTTTGTGTTTTCACAATAGTATTTACTCGTTTGAAAAAAAGGTATATATTTTCTTAGATAAAAACCGCAATGATAAATATAAGAACAGGAGAGAAGAATTTGTGTCGTACACTACATCAGTTTATACATACACCGTTAGACAAACAGTTGTTGTCTTGTCAGGCACTAGCCCGAGGAAATATATGCCAATCTATGCAAAGCCATTAACGCTAAACAAGGGGGTTGACAATCAACTACAGTTTCAGTTTCTAAATCAGGAACAGAAGCCTGTCGATCTGTCATCTATTGCTACAGCAAATCAACAAATTTCATTTAGAGCAATTAACTCAGATGGAACCGCAACTCTTTTCAGAAAGGCGCTAACACCTGTGCTTGATGTCAATGGTATTTTTGTATTGAATACAAATGCCGCTGAAATTGAAAGCATTGCATCTCAGCAATGTTACTACTCACTAGAATGGCCAAGTGGTAACCTTAACTTACCTGTATTTGTTGATTCTAAGGCAGGAGCAAGAGGAGACTTGAACATAGTAGATTCAATTCTACCTTCTTTTGTACCTTCACAGTCAGTTACGATACCTAGTGATCAATCAGTGCCAGGAGCAAACGCAAATGCTAACTCTGAAGCACTTACGTTTTTCTCAAGTGTCATTAACACACAAGATAATCCTGTGTTAACAACATCAATCGACTACGCAAACTACGTTGGTAACCTAACACTACAAGGATCAACATTAGTTGATGCTGACTACTACGATATCAACTCATTTCGATATGGTAACGCCGCAAACGGCAATAGTGAATCTAGTACAATCGGTTACACTATCAGTGGATATCATCCTTTCATACGTCTTAAGTTTGAAGCAAATGTGGGTAACATAGTCACTATTTTGGCAAGATAAGATACCCGCTTTACTTGTTTTCTCTCTCGTTTTAGTTTATAATG
>Ga0209090_10002433_pt1 | contig 11771 bp, 6 predicted proteins | sample ArcticOcean_MG_C_9_FD_187432 | JGI IMG/M metagenome (GOLD analysis project Ga0209090, IMG submission 187432) | Marine microbial communities from western Arctic Ocean - ArcticOcean_MG_CB2_152 (SPAdes) (version 2) | ecosystem: Environmental > Aquatic > Marine > Oceanic | place: Arctic Ocean... | reverse complement strand
TCCTAGCAGTTAAAGGAAATGAGAGCGTTCTTGTCACGCTAACTATGACTGTTCCCCATCAAGGATATTTTTACGCATATGATCTTCAAGTAGCCGTCTGACCTTTTTCTTTTTACTCACATTATTTAGGTAAACTCCACACATAATCAAGGTCCAGACTAAATTAGTCCTTACCGGGTACTCAAAGTCCCCGTATGAGGCCTGCATAGACCATGACACCAAGACAGTAGCGAACACAAAGAGGAACGGAGACGTCCAAATATCACCATATCTATAAGCGTAGGATTTACAGATTTGGCATCTGTCATAGTTCTTAGGAACACCCGGAAGTTTTTTTCTGACCGAGTCAACTCCAACCTTCCTGCATTTAAGGCAGCAAACTGCGTCTTTCAAATCCTCTGGCAGCTCTCTTCCTTTCATTACCTATTTTGCTGACCCATAGGGAAGGCCGGTAATCGCATCGTCAAATGCACAACTTGGTAACAGGCAACAGAGGGGAAGGATACACCAAGGGCTCCGAAGGAGCTTTTGTAAGAGGCGAACAATCATATATATTATTAATCCTGCAGGATCCGATGCTGGTGCACAAGCTCCAATTACTCTGTAACCTTCACAGCCCAGATCAGGGCGCCTAAAACAGGTTGCGGGGTGATTTGGCTTTGCCCGTCCGCGTCATTGTGCTAGGTATGTAGCATAAATCGTGACATTCTCTCGTTGCTGATGATATTTCCGCTTCTCTCTGTTCTTGCCGGATGTGATAATATTACAACAGTAAAGATAGATGTTGGGAAAGTTAGGATCACAGACAAAGGGGATGATGATCTGAGCCGTGTAACGATCAAATGCAACAACGGGGTGGTTATTGACGCAGACTGGAAGAGAAACTCCGCCTCGATATCACCAGCGGCCGGCGAGGCCACCATCGAAGATTTCAAACTCCTCGATCACCCCAAAAAAGTCCTCATCGATTGGACCCCTTACGAGGAGAAAGAAAACGAGTTGCATACTGCCTTTTTTGACAAGGGTGACATTAGCGCCTCCGCCAATCGAACAGCTTCGCCTCCTCCACTTCTGTCTTCCGTAAAACCATAATTAACGATTACTTCCAACCTGCCGCTCCAACCGAAGCACCCTCATCTTATGCTCAAAATCATCCTCTCACTCTTCCTCGCCCTACCCCTCGCCGCGGCAAAGAATCCAAATATTCTCATCATCATCGCCGACGACTGCACCTTCAGCGACCTTCCTCTCAATGGCGGTCAGAACGCCAAAACACCCCACCTCGACGCCTTCGCAAAACAATCCCTCGTCTTTGACCGGGCCTACCTCGGCATGGCGATGTGCTCGCCCTGCCGCTCCGAGCTTTACACCGGTCGCTTCCCCCATCGCAACGGTTGCGCCTGGAACCACGGCACCTGCCGCCCCGATACCAAGAGTATTCCTCACTACCTCGGCCCTCTCGGCTACCGCGTCGGACTCACCGGAAAAGTCCACGTCAAACCGAAGTCAGTCTTCCCCTTCGAACACGTTCCCGGATTCGATCCCTCCTGTGTCCGGAATCCCACCAATTCCCACGATCTCACTGGCACCAAGAAGTTCATCACAAGTAATCCGGAACAACCTTTCTGCCTCGTTGTTGCGCTCACCGAGCCTCACGCCCCATGGGTCATGGGTGATGCTTCCGTCTACCTGCCCAAGAAAATCAAACTTCCTCCTTACTTGGCCGACACCCCGATGACCCGGAAGCAATTCGCAGACTACCTTGCCGAAATCACCTACATGGATTCCCAGATCGGAGAACTCCTCGCCCTCCTCGACGAAACCAGTCTAGCCGACGACACCCTCGTCCTCTTCACCAGCGAGCAGGGAGCGCAGTTCCCCGGCTGTAAATGGACCAATTGGGACAACGGTCTCCACACCTCCCTCGTCGCCCGCTGGCCCGGAAAAATCGCTCCGGCCCGCACCAAAGCCATCGTGCAATACGCCGACGTTCTCCCCACCCTCATTGACCTCGCCGGTTCCGAACCAGCACCCGAAAAATTCGACGGCACCAGCTTCGCCGCCGTCCTTTATGGCGAGCACGCCAATCATCGCGAACACGCCTTCGGCATGCACAACAACTACCCCGAAGGCCCGTCCTACCCCATCCGCTCCGTCACCAATGGCAATTGGCGCTACATTCGCAATCTTACCCCCGAAAGCCTCTACATCGAAAAGCACCTCATGGGCCGTAACGAGCACAATCCCTACTGGGCGACCTGGGTCTTCTCGTCCTTCTCAAATCCGCACCACGAAAAACTCATCAACCGGTTCATGAAACGCCCCGCCGAGGAACTCTACCACACCGCCGAAGATTATTTCGAAATGACCAACCTCGCCGACAATCCCGCACACTCCGAAATCAAGAACAAGCTCTCCAGGATTCTCGACCAACAACTCAAAGAACAAAGAGACCCCGGTCGAATCCTCGACACCAAAAAGGCCCACCGCGCCGCCGCCCGGGGAAACCCTCTCTTCCAATCCAAGCCATGAGAATTTCTCTCTTGCTCGCATTCAGCCTCTCGAGCTTCACCTTCGCCGCAGAATCCGCAGCCCCCAAAAAGCCCAACATCCTCATCATCGTTGCTGACGATCTCGGTTATGCCGACACCGGCTTCAACGGCAGCAAGACTGCCATCACGCCCAAGCTCGACAGCTTCGTCAAATCGGGCATCAAGCTCACCGATTTTCGGGCCTGCCCCATGTGTTCCCCTACCCGGGCGGGATCTGATCGTCGAACTGGCGGAGCCACGCCATCTTGCGATGAACGAGGAAAAGCGGCACGCCAAGGCGGGACCGCACGAAAAGCGGGAAGGAGAAAAATTCGCCAAGAAAGGCGTGGTATCACTCCGTGGGATCGAGCGGAACGCAGACGTGGCCGGGCAATATCCGGGAGTCGATCCGAAAAGCAGATGTTTTCCACCTCTTCCATAAGAAAGGTTTCGTGTTGAGTTAGGAAAATGGTATCAACTCTCTTGTAAGTTGATTCCTCGCGAGCGGAAGCAACCCAGTCAAAACCATGAATACCAATCTATTCACTCTCGGAGCTACGGCTTCCGCCGTTCTTCTCATCCAACCCGCCGCCGCCGTTCTGGTGGCCTTCGAATTCGAAACCGCCGGCGATACCGAAGGCTGGGCCGGTTCAACGGCACCCGCCAATGCCGCCGTGACGGGCTTCGGGCAAGCCAGCGCCATAGGTGGCGGACCGGGCGTCTTAACTTCGACCGATGTTAATATCGATCCGCAAATCGTTCGGAGCGGTGGCGCGATCGCCTTTGCTGCGGGCGAAAGCTGGACGAATTTCACGATCCGCTTCCGCCAGCTGAGCGGCAATCCGCAAGACGCCGGAACGACCAGCGCACCTTACGACGCTAATGGAACCATCCTTTTCTTCAACAACAGCACCCAGAACCTTGGCGTGGGGCCGCTTGGGACCAAAACGGTCATGGGCGGAGGGGCCTTCGCAGGAGATACCTACAATCTCACCCTTACCGGAGAAGCGGACAATTGGCAGGTTCTCAATGTCGATCTCACCGGCGCTCCGACTCTCAATAGCGCTCCGTTCACCGCAATGCGCCTCGATCCAGTCGGGAACGCTGCCGCGAAGAACTTTGAGGTCGATTACATCCGCTTCCAGGCTGCCGTTCCCGAGCCTGGCAGTGCGCTCCTTTCAGGTCTGGCCGCTGGCTTGCTCCTGCTCCGCCGCCGCAGGTAGCCCGATCTGTTTCATCCCCACTCCGCCAAGGCGCGCAGTGGGGATTTTCATCTCTCCAACTTCCGCGACCTGCCGATGATCCCTCCCTCTTCCCAAAATCATTCCCGACGTCGTTGGGTGAGGTTCGCGATCTTGATCGCGACCTTCCTGTCGGGCGAACTTCAGGCCCAAACCTTCACCGGACCCTGCACCCGTCGGACCAGCGTGGTGCTTTCGGAAATCCACTATCATCCGTCGGGCCCTGAGGAAATTTCGTGGAAGATGGAGTTCATCGAGTTGTGCAATTCCAGCCCCATCAGCGTCGATCTCTCGGGGTGGAAACTACGGGGCGAAGTGGATTTCGAGATTCCCGAGGGCGTGCGACTCGGTGGAGGCGAATTCCTGATCATCGCAGCTGATCCCGCTTCCTATTCCGAGGTGGACGTCCCGGTCCTGGGCCCTTGGCGGGGCGAGCTCTCCAACAAGAACGGTCTGGTGCGCATTCGTAAGGCTTCGGGAGGGATTGTCCTCGAAACCGAATACCGCGACGAGTCACCGTGGCCCTTCGCCGCCGATGGAGCTGGACATTCGCTGGTTCTGGCGAGGCCTTCCTTCGGCGAATCGAAAGCGGAGGCCTGGTCCGCGAGTCGTAATGCCGGTGGTTCGCCCGGTCGAGTCGATCCGCCGGTGACCTCGCCACTGGCATCCGTGATCATCAGCGAAGTCCTCTCGGCGAGCGATCCACTGGAGGATGACTTCGTGGAATTTTACAATCCAGGCCCCGATCCGGCGGACCTCTCCGGCTCCTTCATTTCAAATGAACGGGATCTTCCTGGCTTTATCATTCCCCCCGGGACGATCCTCGCTCCGGGAGCTTATCTGGCCTTCCCGGCCGGAGTCCTCGGTTTTGTCTTCGATGAAATGGGCGATGAGATTTTTCTCCGCGCACCCGATGGCTTGCAAGTGATCGCGGCGCGGAAGTTGGGGGCCCAGGAGACCGGGTATTCACGGGGGGGGCTGACCCGCTGGATAGAGTTGGTAAATCCCACGCCCGGCTTGCCAAACTCCGCTCCTCACCGGCGGGAAATCGTCATCAATGAAGTGCACTATCATCCACTCAAGGGCGAAGGAGAATTCATCGAAGTGGCGAACTTCGGTTCGGATGCCGTCGATCTCAGCGGCTGGGAGTTACGCGATGGCCTCGAATTCACCTTTCCAATGGGGAGCAGCATCCCGGCGGGTGGCTTCCTCGTCATTGCCGAAAACCGGGCCAGCCTTCTCACCGGGCGCTCCGGGCTCGATCCAATGCAGGTCTTGGGCGATTACGCGGGAAGTCTTTCTAATTCCGGCGAGCGGATCGAGCTTCGCAATGCGGCGCAGGTCGTAGTCGATGAAGTCTCGTACGTCGACGGCGGGCGTTGGCCGACCACTCCCGATGGCGGCGGGACTTCGCTGCAACTGGTCGATCATCGTGCCGACCACAAGGCGGGGGCTTCCTGGCGCGGGGGCGACGAATCGGGCCGCTCCACCGCCGTCACCCTGGAGCACACCGGGGTGCTCGATCTCGGTCATCAGAAAGCGCCACGCGCCACGCGTTGTTTCATCATGATGATGGGCGAAGGAGAGATCATTGTAGACGACTTTCAAGTCATCGTTAACGGTGACAATCGTGTTGGGAATAACGACTTTTCAAGCGGGCTGAGCGGCTGGAATCCGCTCGGAACCCACAAGCCCAGCTTCGTCGCAAATGGGGCCTTGCATGTCGTCGCAACCGGGGGCGGCGACCTTGCCAACCTCATCGAAGCGAACCTTCTGCCCTCGATCAGCCCGGGTTCCACGGTGACGATCCGCGCGACCTGTCGCTGGGTTTCGGGTAATCCGCAAATCCTTCTCGGACTAAATGGCGGATGGTTGGAAGCGGCCGGAGCGGTGCCCATTCCCGAGAGTGTCGGGACACCGGGGAGAGCGAATTTCGGAGCGGGAAATCTTGGCCCCACGATCACCGAAGTGAGCCATTTTCCCGTGCTGCCCCAAGCCGGTGACGCGATCACGATCCGCGCCCGGGTCACCGACCCCGATGGCGTCGGCTCGGCCCGTCTTCGTTATCGCAACGACCCCGGAGACTCGATCAAGCAAGTCATCATGACGCCGGAGAGCGAGGGATTTTACAGCGCGACCATTCCGGCCCAAACGACGGGGACGATGATTGCCTATCACCTTCTCAGTATTGATTCGGCGAGCCCGGGAGTGATTTCGCGCTTCCCGGTCGATGCTCCCGAGCGCGAGTGTTTGGTGCGGGTTGGCGAGGAAACCCCGGCGGGTGACCTGAGCACAATGCGGATCTGGATCACCAACGACACCCTCACCGAATGGGGCACCCGCGAGCGCTCCAGCAACCTCGAACTGGATGCGACCTTCGTCAGCGACGGCCGCGTTTTTTACAACTGCGGAGTGCATTATGCCGGCAGCCAGAACGGGGTGACGATCTATGATTCACCGATTGGCAATCCCACCGGGTATAATATCACTCTGCCCGGTGACGAAGTTTTCCTCAATGTGCAGGACCTCACGATCGACCGTGAAACGACCCGCGACGCTACCCGCCAACGGGAGCGTTTGCTGTTTTGGTTTCTCGAAAAACTGGGCCTCCCGAATCTCCATCGCCGTTATATCCACCTCTCTCTCAATGGCTTCGAGCGCGACGAATTGATCATGGAGGATGTCCAGAAACCCAATCGCGACGTCATGGAAGAATGGTTCCCGGATCGCGGGAGGCTCACCAAAACGAATCCGTGGTTCGAGTTCTCACCCAACGGAAATGTCATGATCGCCGATGGGGCCACGATCGGTAATCGCCTCCAACATTTTCGCACAACCGATGGCACATTCAAGCTTCCGCGCTATCGCTGGAACTGGAGCCACGGCGCGGGGCACGAATCAGCGCATGACTTCAGCGGGCTTTTTAACCTGATCGATGCCGCGAATGCCCCGGCGGCCGAGTTCCCGGAAGCGATGGAGAAGAAAGCCGATCTCCGGCAATGGATGCGCACTTTCGCCGCGAACGATTTGGGATCGTATTGGGATACCTTCGGTAATCCCGGCACGAAGAACGCCTATCTCTTTGAGTCGCTCGAGACCGGAAAATGGAGCGTGCTTGTTTGGGATATGGACGTGGGCCTCGGGGTCCGCGGCGATCCCTGGAACGCTCCCCTTTTCCCAAGCAACGTCGATCCCGCCATCAAGCAACTCTATAACGAGCCTTCCGTGGTGCGGGATTATTGGCAGGCGCTCGATGAATCGCTCGGAGAATTTTTCGACGCCAGCCCCGGCAGTGAAGCTCACGAGATCCTGGCCGAAACCTTCCAGGTCCTCCGGAATAACGGCGCGGCCGTGACCTCGCCCTTCGCCCCCAGCGGTCCCGATGGTCTCAGCGTGGATCGCTGGATCAACCAGCGCCGCACCTTTTTGCAGGGTGAACTCGCCGGGAAAAATGCTCCCTTCACTGCCAGCGCACCCGCGACCAGTGCGAAAATTTTTGCCGAGATCACCGGAACAGCGCCCCTCGCAACTACAACCATCAGCGCCAATGGCATCCCGCTTGGGATCGACTTCACCTCGATCAGAAACTGGCAAAGTAAGGTCTCGCTCCAATCGGGTCCCAACGCCATTTTGATCGAAGCTCTGGACCGCTTCGGTCTCATTTTGGGTTCACAAACTCTCAACATCACCTACTCGGGATCGGAAACTTGGGCCGCGCTCGCGATCAACGAATGGATGGCCTCGAACCCCGCCGAAAGCGGCCTTCTCGACCCGGCCGATGGTAAGGCCGAGGACTGGCTCGAGCTTTACAATCCCACCTCTGATCCGGTCTCGCTCGATGGTTGGCACCTTAGCGATGATCCCTCGGACCCTCTGCAATTCCCCATCCCCAATGGCTTCACGATCCCAGCGAAGGGATATCTGCTGGTCTGGGCCGACGATGACGCAGCTCAAAACGACCCCGTGACCCGCCAGGAAATCCATGCTCCCTTTAAGCTCAGTGCGGACGGAGAGACTATCATTTTGAGCGCGCCGGATGCGGGCGAAATCGACCGGGTGGACTTCGGTGCACAGACCTCGGGAGTGGCCCGCTTACGCCGATCCGATGGCAATCCGGACTTCACTTATTCCCTCCAAGCGACCCCGGGCACGGCGAACTTATCCCCTCCGGCGGCCCCTGTTGCCGGGGTGGAGGTGAGCCTTTCGGATGGCACTTACGTCCTGCAATTCCAGTCCATCCCTGATACCATCTACGAGATCCAGCATACTTCCGACTTGAGGGTCTGGGCGAGTATCGGCCCGCCCCTGATCGGGGATGGCTTCGTTCAAAACCCAATTCTACCGGGAGCCGAAACCAAAATTTTCTACCGCATCAAATCACACTAACAAAGACCAAGTAAAATGAAACCAATGCAATTGCTCGCCAGATCCCTCGGGATGCTGGCTCTGGGAGGGGCGAGCCTCTTCGCCCAAGACACCAGTCCAGTCGTGGATCCGCCCAATCTCGTGAATCTCTACACCTCGCTCGGCGAGTGGAATGCCGAGGGAGACCAAGAGGGATGGGGCGTGGCCAATATCAATTCCCTCTCGGTCTCCGGCGGCCTTTTTTCCGGCCTTACAAGCGGGAATGATCCCCAGTTTATCCTGGGTGGACTGGCCCTCGACAGCAGCACCGATGACTTTGCCATCGTGGAAATCCGGTTGCGCAAGGAAGAGAGTGAGACGAGCCGGGTCGATCTCTTCTGGGGGGACGGCGCCGGTGGATTCTCCAGAGATCGCAAGACCACCGTTGCAAGCGGGGCCTGGCCCGGTGATGGCGACTTCCACGTCGTCCAGTTTCCCATCGGGGAGCTTTTTACCGGGTCCGTAAACGCCTTCCGCTTCGATCCGAATTCGGATCTCTCGGTATCCCGGGCGGTCGATCTCGATTACGTGCGTATCGGAGTGATCGCTCCCGACGGCGACAACGACGGCCTCGCCGATGCGGTTGAAACCAACACCGGGATCTTCGTTGATCGCAACGATACCGGCACCGATCCGGCGGATCCCGACACCGACAAGGATACCTTCTCCGATGGAGTGGAAGTGGCTTTCGGAACGGACCCGACCAATGGCGCGGAATTTCCCGAGTCGAGTATCATGTCCTATTCGAAGTCTCCGGTATCCTATGTGGTGGACGCGGCGATTACTGCGAACACCCCCACCGTGAACGGCACTCCAACCGCGTTCTCGATCGTTCCGGCTCTTCCGGCAGGCTTGTCTTTTAACACGAATACCGGAGGAATTTTTGGCACCCCCACCACTGCCACCGCTGCGGCCGATTACACCATCACCGCAAGTTTCGGCGGCGGCATCACCGATTCCTTCGTGTTGAACCTCGCAGTGACCAATCCTGCCATCGTGCGCTACGGAGTGAACCCCGCCGTCTACAATGTCGACGTCTTCATCAACACCAATGAACCGGTCCTCGCCGGTCCCTTCCCGGATTCCTTCTCGATCGCTCCCGAGCTGCCCGCGGGCCTCTTCTTCGATACCTTTGGGGGAACTATTTCCGGTGCTGCAACCGCGCTAAGCCCTGCCTCCGACTACGTCATCACGGCGGGCTATAATGACTATCCCGACGCGAGCTTCACCCTGTCGATTCTCATCAAAGCGCAACCGGAACTGATCGGAATGGATCTCGAACCCCTGGGAGATTTTGTCAGTCTCGCCGAATGGAATACCGACGGGGATCCCGAAGGGTGGGGCTTTCCAAATGCAGGTGGCACTATTCTAGACGGTATCTTACAATATGAAACGACCGCCGCGGATCCTCAAATGACCCGTCCCGGATTCCTCGACGTGAGTGCCGGGACCATCCTCGAAATTCGCTCACGCCAAACCGATACCGAGCCAATCCAAATTTTCTGGGCCGATGAAAGCGGTGGCCTCTCTGCCATCCGCAGATTCACAATCAACCCGGAAGACATCAACCCCGATGGCGAGTTCCACACTTATCAGGTCGATCTCACCGGAGTCTTTGTCGGAAATGTCACCACCCTCCGTATCGACCCCGGTAACGCCGGTGGACGCACGGTCGACTTCGACTACATCCGGCTTGGATCCGGATCTCCTCCTCAAGATCCCGTGATTACCGATTTCTCCTTTGATGGGATTTTTCAAGAAGTCAGTATCACTTGGACTTCGACGCAAAATACCGGGTATGAAATCGAATCGAGCCCCAACTTGATCGACTGGACGGTCAACCGTTCCGGAATCACCGGTGACGCCGGCACAACCACCGTTATCATCGATAGTGACTTCACTCCCAATTACTTCCGTGTGATCCGCGAAGACTGATCGACTCCTGTGGCGAGGGAGACCGGGGAGGCAAGGGTGTTGATCTCGAGGGAGTATCGGAGGATCTGGATTTCGGCGGGGATGGAGCAGGATATATTGCGAGAGTGTCACCGTTCCCCCTGTTGAAACATCTTGGCTCAATTCCTACCCCTCTCCCCTCTCAGGTCCATTCAACGACCTCCTCAAGCGGCCCACCCAAAAAGTAAATTCTAGGAACCCCTCCGGGCGCACCCGGAGAAAGACATCGATGAAACGGGGCTCAGGGCGCTAATCTCATAAGAGTTCATCATGTTCCTTGCTAGATAACCTGCCTTGTCAGGCGGGGTCAGCGTTGCGAACTTCGTCCGGATTTCGCAGAGGGTCAGCCTGCGGTGTCTTCGACTCGATAATATCGTGAGGTCTCTTCCTGCGAAATTTCCTCTTCAGTGAATGACGTTTGTTCGCCTCCGCTATCGACGCCGTCGTTGAGTTCGGTCCAAGATTAGCAAATCTTCAGAGACAAAAACTGCATAGGTGCGACCGGGGCGCGACTGCCAAATCAGCGTCACGGAATTCGATTCCACACCTTCGGTCATATCAATATCCGTGATGATGAGTGGAGCTAAGTTCGCACTGGGGCCAAGTTGGATATTGTCGATTCGCAGCCGGGTTTCTTCCGTGTAGATAATCTCAATTTCATCGAACACGATGTCGCTGAAACCAAAATAATTATCCGGATTGTCAATACTCACGGTTGTCTCGAATGACTCGACCTCCACACCACCCAGTTTAGCGGTGATCGTTGCAGGTGTGGGCGGTTGGGCGATCGCGGCGAGCGCCGCGGAAGTCAGCGCGCTTCCAAAGTGGATAGAAAACGGATTCACCTCCGGTTCGCCGGTGCGGAGGTTCGGTCCCTCAATACTCGCTCAATCTGGATGGTCGCCGGTCCGGTAAAACAGATTGGGCAGGAATGTCACTCCAAGATCAGCGAACTCCCCCGATACCTGGGTCGTATCGGCAAAGGTAAGCTCCGAGAAAGTAATGATACTCTCTGGAACGGCAAGGCCGACAGGGCTGAACTCGATGGGATCGGCCAGGGCCGTCGAGTTGCAGGTGATGACCACGAATGCTACAGAGGCAAGCTGAGCGATTGTTGGGAAGGGGGAGTCTGGGATTTTTGTTGGGGATTCATGGGATCACATCATAGCGATTGAACAGGACCCAAACGCACACCCAAAATCAACCCCCTTTCGCCCCCTCCGCTCCGATCCAAAGGCGGCTTCAAGGCCCTCCCGCCAAAAGAAAATTCCTAGCAGTCAGACCGTGAGCGATCCCCCAAACTTGCCGTTGCTCGCATTGACGGACGCCGGAGGTCAGCGCGCAACCAGCATCTCCTACACCAACCACGGTAGCGTCGGCGGCATCGTGGGGATCTCCACCGTGGTCTCCCCTGACAGGCAAGAAACTTGGTGACCTAAAAAAACCGCTGCCAAAAAAGACCTTGGCAAGGCGGACTGGCAATCTACATTCTCAAGCCATATATACTCTACTAAAGTCTCCCGGTTCCAGTAAAATATGGCGTGGATCAGGGAATTTTCCTGTCGAAACACTGCCCACCGCCATGCCAAACCACCGACCCCGCCCCTCTTCCCCCCGCAACCCCCTTTCGCCCCCCTCCACT
>Ga0209090_10002430_pt1 | contig 11774 bp, 13 predicted proteins | sample ArcticOcean_MG_C_9_FD_187432 | JGI IMG/M metagenome (GOLD analysis project Ga0209090, IMG submission 187432) | Marine microbial communities from western Arctic Ocean - ArcticOcean_MG_CB2_152 (SPAdes) (version 2) | ecosystem: Environmental > Aquatic > Marine > Oceanic | place: Arctic Ocean... | reverse complement strand
TTGCTTTAATTTTTTTATTAAAATTTATAGCAACACGCAATTGAGAAGTTATTAATAAATCTTTTGCAGATTGTTTAAAATTAAACTCTTCCTTTATTTTGATATCGTTTTTAACAGATCTTGCCCCTTTGGTTTCCCATGCCAACTTAGTGATTTGAAGTTTCTCTTCTGGATTTTCAACTTTCCCAGTTAAGAAAATTCTGCCATCTATAACCTTTGTTTTTAAAGATAATAAATAGCTTTTATCTGTTAATATAAGCCTACCTAATAAATTTTTTTGCATAACCGAGTCATCAATCTGTGTTCCAAGAGATCTTGGGTCTAGAGCAAGGGTGACTCCTGTACCAAAAATTCCTTTTGATCCTGTGCCCACACATCCAGTAAAAATTACGAATATAAAAACAAATAAGGTTAATCTATTTTTCATTTTTTAATTTTAAACAGTAGTTATAAATTTCTTTTTTTGGGACATCACTATTTTGACTGATTAAGTCAGTAATATCTTTTATACTTAATTTTTTGATCATTTTCTCAATAGTTTCTTTATCTGATTCACTTAATTTTAGCGAAGCTTTTTTTATTTTTTCTTTTTCAGAAATTACTATAGTCAATTCACCTTTTGGATTATCTTTAAACGGCTTAAGAATATCAATATCCGTTCTTAAATATTCCTCATAAAATTTAGTCATTTCCCTGCATACTAATATTTTTCTTCCAGAAAAATATTCTTTTATAACTTTTACTGATCTGTTAAACTTTTTTGGGGAAATAAAAAGTACAATTGAGCTATCTAAATTTGATAAGTTTGTAAAATCTTCTTTTAGTTTGCTATTTTTTTCCGGGAAAAAACCATAGAAAAAAAATCTTTCTGAAAAACCACTAATCGAAACAGCCGATATAACTGCTGAAGGGCCCGGCAATGGAAAAATATTTATATCATTAAGTAAACACTCATTAATAAGTATTGTTCCTGGATCTGAAATTGATGGCGTACCTGCATCTGAAATAAGTGAAACAACACAATCATATTTTAATATATCAATAATTCTTGTTAGATTTTTTTTTTCATTAAATTTATGGTTTGAAATTAATTTTGACTTAATTTCATACCTATCTAATAAATTTTTTGAAACGCGCGTATCTTCACACAAAATATAATCTGATTTTTTTAAAACATCTATTGCTCTTAGGGTAATATCACTTAAATTACCAATAGGTGTAGATACAATATATAACCCACTTTTAACTTTGTTATTTTTATTTTCTGAATGTAGAATCATCAAATTATAATCGATATAATAATAACATTAAAATGATCAAAATTATTAAAATTATATTACTATTAGTTTTAACTCTGACAACTAATACTCAAAAAGTATTTGCAGAAGAAAAAATTAAGATAGGTCTGCTAGTTCCTTTATCGGGAAAAAATGCAGAGATTGGTCAATCCATAATTAAAGCTGTTCAACTTGCTATTAATAAAATTAACAATTCTTCTATAGAAATACTTCCTAAAGATACAAAATCAAGACCTGAAACTACATTGAGGGCTGCCAAGGAATTAAATCAATTAGGTGTTAAAATAATAATTGGTCCAGTATTTAATAATAGCTTGGAGTACCTTGATGAATTAAAAGATATTACTTTTTTATCTCTTACAAATAAAATTATTAACAATCCTAAAAATGTTATTAGTGCTGGTATAAATGCCTCCTCTCAATTACGAACAATACAAAAATTTATCGAATTAAATAAAATAAAAAAAACTATTTTTCTAATACCCGATGTGGATTATAAAAATGAAATAGAGATAGCCATATCTAATTCTAAAATAAAAATATTTAAAGATTATGTTTATGACTCTGACCCAACAAAACTTACAAAACAAATTGAAAAAATTACAAATTACTCAAAAAGAAAACAAAACCTCGAAGATGAAATAGTGAGAATAGAAAAATCAGACGATACCAACAAAGAGCTTTTAATTGAAAGATTAAATAAAAAAGATACACTCGGAGATGTTAAATTTGACTCAGTAATAATTGCAGATTTTGATGAAAGCTTAAAAAGTGTCACAACATCTCTGTTGTATACAAACATATCTCCTAAAAAAAAATATTTTATAACTCTTAACCAGTGGTTTGATGAATCACTTTTAAATGAAACTAGCTCTCAACCTATTTATTTTCCTTCTATAAATAAAAATAATTATAAAAATTTTACAACAGAATATTTTGAAAAATTTAACCATTATCCAAATCAATTATCTTTTTTAAGTTTTGATTTGGTTGGACTTGTCTACTATTTAATACTCCAAAACAATTCAATTATAGATGATAAGATTTTTATTAAAAAAACTATGTTTAAAGGAAAAATTGGAATTTTTGAAATAAAAGATAATAAAATAAATCATATTCTTAATTTCTACAAAGTTGAAGATAAAGAGTTTAAAAAAATCTTTTAATTTTTTTAAAAGCTTTAAATCGATGGTCTATTTTATGCTTTTCTAATAATGCCATTTCACCAAAAGTGATTTTTTTACCTTTTGGTATAAAAATAGGATCATAACCAAACCCATTTTTTCCCTTCATTGAAGGTGAGATATATCCTTCAATTTTGCCAATAGAATTTATTGCTTTTTGATTATGCCCATAAATAGTTAATGCACAGATAAATTTTGCTTTTATTTTTTTTTTTCTCCAGCTATTGTCTTTTAGCGATAATTCTTTAAAAACCCTATTCATTGCTTTAACAAAATCTCCTTTTTTTCCTCCCCACCTAGCAGAAAAAATACCTGGTCTACCACCCAAAATATCAATCTCCAGTCCAGAGTCATCTGACAAGCAAGCCATTTTTAATTTTTTTGAAAAATATTTAGCCTTAATTAAAGAATTTTCTTCAAAAGTTTTCCCATTTTCGATGGGGCTTTTAATTTTAAAGGTCATAGGAGAATAAATTGCAATGTTTTTAGGCAATAAATCAGTAATTTCCTTTAATTTTCCTTTATTATTTGTGCCAACCAACAATTTTGTAATTTTTTTCTTTAGCATCTAGCAATTATTAAATTTCATACCATATAAGTGGCAATGGAAGAAGATCAAAACATCAATACTGAAAATCAAGACAATGAGGTGAAAGAGCCTATTTCTGAAGATCAAAATCATGAGACTAAGCATGATAACGTCGAAAAAAGTGACGAAGCAAAAGAAATCACTCCAGAGGAAAAAATAAAAGAATTAGAAGATAAATTAGCCAGAGCTTTTGCTGAAATGGAAAACCAAAGAAGAAGATTTGAAAAAGAAAGAGAGGATGCCTTTAGTTATGGTGGTTTTGCTTTTGCAAAAGAAACTTTAAATTTAATTGATAATTTAGAAAGATCAAAACAAATTCTTGAAAATGATGAAATGTTAAAAAATTCTGATGCTTTAAAAAAAACTTTAGAACATTTTGATATTATAAATAAAGACATGGTTTCTATTTTATCAAAAAATGGAATTACTCCTATAGATTCAATTGGTAAAAAACTTGATCCAAATCTTCATCAAGCCATGATGGAAATTGATGATGACCAAAAAGAACCTGGTACAATTGTCCAGGAAATTCAAAAAGGATTTATGATGAAAGATAGGTTGCTTAGACCATCTTTGGTTGGGGTTTCAAAAAAAACTGAAATAAGTGAGGAAAGTAAAGAAAATTCAGACAATTTATAATGTTTATCAGAACTTGTAGATTAAAAATTAACACTTATATGAAGGAGAGGATTTAAATTATGAGCAAAATTATAGGAATAGATTTAGGAACGACAAATTCATGTGTCTCTATCATGGAAGGTAGCCAACCAAAAGTTTTAGAAAATGCAGAGGGTGCAAGAACAACACCATCTGTTGTTGCCTTTACTGATGATGGTGAGAAACTTGTTGGCCAACCTGCTAAGAGACAGGCAGTTACTAACCCTGAAAACACTATATTTGCTGTAAAAAGATTAATTGGAAGAAATTTTGAAGACCCAACTGTAAAAAAAGATATTGCAGCAGCACCATTTAAAATAGTTAATTCTGAAAAGGGTGATGCTTGGATTGAAGCTAAAGGTCAAAAATATTCACCTTCACAAATATCTGCTTTTATTCTTCAAAAAATGAAGGAGACAGCAGAAAAATATTTAGGTCAAGAAGTTACTAAAGCCGTAATAACAGTTCCTGCTTATTTTAATGATGCTCAAAGACAAGCAACTAAAGATGCGGGTAAAATTGCTGGATTAGAAGTTTTAAGAATTATTAATGAACCCACAGCTGCCTCGCTAGCTTATGGTTTAGATAAAAAAAAAGAAAATAAAAAAATTGCTGTTTATGATTTAGGCGGTGGAACTTTTGATGTATCCATTCTTGAATTGGGTGATGGTGTGTTTGAGGTTAAATCTACGAATGGTGACACGTTTTTAGGTGGAGAAGATTTTGACAATACTATTGTTGATTACCTGGTTGATGAATTTAAAAAAGATAATGGTATTAATCTAAAGACAGACAAACTTGCTCTACAAAGATTAAAAGAAGCTGCTGAAAAAGCTAAAATTGAGCTATCTTCCACTGAGCAAACAGATGTTAATTTACCATTTATAACTGCAGATAAAACTGGTCCAAAACATATTAATTTGAAAATGACTAGAGCAAAATTAGAAGCTTTAGTTGAAGATTTGATTTCAAGAACCTTACCTCCTTGCAAAACTGCACTTAAAGATGCGGGTCTTACTGCAAATGAAATTGATGAAATTGTGATGGTGGGTGGGATGACAAGAATGCCAAAAGTTTTAGCTGAAGTTAAAAACTTTTTTGGAAAAAGTCCAAATAAAAGTGTAAATCCAGATGAAGTTGTTGCTATGGGAGCGGCAATTCAAGCTGGTGTATTACAGGGAGATGTAAAGGATGTCCTTCTTTTAGATGTGACGCCTCTTTCTTTAGGAATTGAAACTTTAGGTGGTGTATCAACAAAGTTAATTGAAAAAAATACAACGATCCCTACTAAAAAAAGTCAAGTTTTTTCAACAGCTGAAGATAGTCAGCCTGCTGTATCAATAAGAGTTCTTCAAGGTGAAAGGGAGATGGCCTCAGATAATAAAATGCTTGGAAATTTTGAATTAGTTGGAATTGCCCCTGCAGCAAGAGGTGTTCCTCAAATAGAAGTAACCTTTGATATTGATGCAAATGGAATTGTAAGTGTTTCTGCAAAAGATAAAGGAACTGGTAAGGAACAAAAAATTCAAATTCAAGCTTCTGGTGGATTAAGTGATGAGGAAATAGAAAAAATGGTTAAAGATGCTGAAACAAATAAAGAAGAGGATAAAAAAAAAAGAGAGTCTGTAGATGTAAGAAATCAAGCAGATACTCTTTTACACTCTACAGAGAAAAATCTAAAAGAACATGGTGTTAAAGTTTCAGATGCTGAAAAGAAAGCTATTGAGGATGCTTCATCAAGCTTAAAGGAGGCAATCAAGGGTACTGATATTGAAGATATTAAGAAAAAAACAGAAACTTTAGTTCAAGCTTCTATGAAATTGGGAGAAGCGATCTACAAGTCTCAAGAAAAAAAATCAGATTCATCTAAAGATGGTGATAAAAATGATGAAGGAAAAAAAGACGATAATGTAGTTGATGCCGATTTTGAAGAAGTAAAAGAAGAAGTAAAAGAAGAGGCAAAAGAAGAGGCAAAAGAAGTAGATAAAGAAAAAAGCGCTTAAGACTTACAACAACTATCATCTTAAAGTAACTTATGACTAAAAGAGATTTTTATGACGTCTTGGGTGTAAGTAAAAATGCAAGCCCAGAAGAATTAAAATCAGCCTATAGAAAACTAGCAGTAAAACATCACCCTGATAAAAACCCTGGCGATAAAACCTCTGAAGATAAGTTTAAAGAAGCTAGTGAGGCCTATAATATTCTTTCAGATCAAGAAAAAAAACAGAATTATGACAACTTTGGACATGCTGCCTTTGAAAATGGTGGTGGAAGACAAGGTGGAGGTTTTGGAGGAGCTGATTTTTCAGATATATTTGAAGATTTTTTTGGAGACTTTGGTGGTGGAGGAAGATCTAGAGGAAGAAAAAGTTCCAACAATAGAGGTTCTGATTTAAGATATGATTTATCCATTTCACTTGAAGAAGCCTTTCAGGGTAAAAAAAAAGACATAAAATTTTCTACAACAGAGAAGTGTAATACTTGTAAGGGTAATGGTTCTAAGGTGGGTCATTCACCAGACAGATGCACGGTATGTGGTGGAAATGGAAAAGTAAGATCTAACCAAGGTTTTTTCACTGTTCAACAAACTTGTCCTCAATGTGCGGGGAGTGGTGAGGAGATAACCAACCCATGTAATGACTGTAATGGTCAAGGTAACAAACAGGCTTCTAAAAAATTATCAGTAACAATACCAAAAGGTGTTGATGATGGAACAAGAATAAGGCTGGCTGGTAAAGGTGAGGCTGGTGCCAGAGGTGGTTCTAGTGGTGATTTATATTTATTTATTAATGTAAATTCTCATGATCTTTTTAAAAGATCCGATGAAAATTTATTTTTTGAGTTCCCTATTTCAATAGCTGATGCAGCACTTGGTACAACAATTGAAATACCCACAATTGATGGTGGAAAAGCGAAAATAAAAATTCCTGATGGAACACAAAATGGTAAACAATTCAGATTAAAAGGGAAAGGTATGCCCTATATGAGAGGTAGTGGAAATGGAGATCTTTATGTGCAGATTAATACTGAGGTTCCAATATCTCTAAATAAAGAACAAAAAGAACTGCTTGAAAAATTTAGAGAAATTGAAAATGAAAAATCAAATCCTAGTATTAAAAAGTTCTTTCAAAAAGCAAAAAGTTTCTGGAAAAATTAAAAGACTAATTAAGTAAAAAAGGTTAATATTTTCTAAATGAAAAGAATTAATTTAGCAATTACTGGGTGTCTAGGGAGAATGGGTCAACAGCTTATTAAGGCTTCTAAATCTAATAAAAATTTTAAATTAGTAACTCTTACAGAATACAGATCTATTAATAAAAAAATAGCTGGAATTAAAATTGATTTAAATACCACCCAAGCTTTTAAAAAAACTGATATAATAATAGATTTTACTGTTCCAAAATGTACACTTGAAATTCTTAAAATTGCTTCAAAACTCAAAAAAAAAGTCGTTATCGGAACAACTGGTTTTACCCAAAAGGAAGAAGATTTAATTAAAAAATATTCAAAGAAAATTCCTATACTAAAGGCTGGTAATATGAGCCTTGGTGTTAATTTATTAATATATTTAACTAAAATTATTTCGAAATCATTAAATGATGATTATTTAAGTAAAATATTTGAAATTCATCATAAACATAAAAAAGATTATCCATCAGGAACAGCCCTAATGCTTGGGAAAAGTATTGCAGATGGGAAAAGCAAGGATCTTAATAGCTTAATAGGTAAAAAATTTTTGAATAAAAGTTATTTTCCTTATGGTAAAAAAATTAATTTCAATTCAATTAGAAAGGGTGAAATTATTGGAGAACACGAAGTGACATTCTCAAGTGGAAAAGAAATAATAACATTAAATCATGAAGCATTTGATAGATCTTTATATTCAGATGGCGCCTTAACTGCTGCAAAATGGCTTTCAAATAAAAAGCCTGGTCTTTATTCAATGAGAAATTTATTGAATTTTAAATAATGGATGAGAAGGAAAAAACAAAACAAATACTAAAAATTTTAAACAAACTTTATCCAACTACCCCTATCCCCTTAAAGCATAGAAATAAATTCACTCTTTTAACTTCTGTTCTCTTGTCTGCACAATGTACGGACCTAAATGTTAACAATGTAACTAAGAACATATATTCAAAATACAATAAACCCGAACATTTTGTAAAATTAGGAAGAAAAAGAATTGAAAAATTAATAAAAAGCATAGGTATCTTTAGGATTAAGGCTAAAAGTATTTATTTAATGTCAAAGCAATTATTGGAAAAGCATGCTGGCAAAGTACCCAAAACCTTCGAAGAGCTTGAAAAACTTCCTGGTGTTGGTCATAAAACGGCGAGCGTAGTTATGTCCCAAGGATTTGGAATACCAGCTTTCGCGGTAGACACTCATATACACAGGTTAGCTCAACGATGGAAATTAACAGATGGTAAAAATGTTATTCAAACTGAAAAAGATTTAAAAAGAATATTTCCTAAAAAAACTTGGAGTAAACTTCATCTGCAAATGATTTATTATGGAAGAGAGTTTTGTAAAGCAAGAGAGTGCTATGGTTTAACTTGTAAAATTTGTACGACTTGCTATCCTAATCGTAAAAATCCAATTAATATAAAAAAAGCATAACATGAAAATACTAGGAATCGGTAACGCTATAGTTGATATTATTTGTAAAGTTGAAGACAATTTTTTGTCACAAAACGGATTAACCAAAGGTGGTATGGAGCTTGTTGATGAAGAGAGATTTAAAAAGCTATTATTAAATCAAAAAGTAGAGGGTACATTTTCTGGTGGATCGGTTGCGAATTCCATTGTTGGTTTATCTCAATTGGGGAATAAAGTAGGATTTATTGGTAAAGTTAACGATGATAATTGGGGTCAAAAATATGAGGATGGCTTAAAAAAAGAAGGTGTTGATTATTTTTATTCCAAAAAAAAAGAGGTCTTACCGACTGGCACTTGTCTAGTTTTAGTTACTCCAGATTCTGAAAGAACAATGTGTACGTTTCTTGGAACAGCTGGAAAAATAAATCAAAATGATGTTGATGTAAATTCAATTAAAAATAGTGAAATAATTTTTCTAGAAGGATATTTGTGGGATGAGGGTGATCCTAAATCTGCTTTTGATAAAGCAATTCAAAACTCTAATAAAGTAGCAATGTCATTGTCTGATTCATTTTGCGTTGAAAGACATAAAAAAAATTTTTTAGATCTAGTTAGAAATAAAATTGATATTACTTTTGCTAATGAACAAGAAATTACCTCATTAATAAATGCAAAGAACTTTGAAGAAGTTATTTCATTTAGCAAACAACTTGGGAAAATAATTATTATTACACGAGGTGAAAATGGGAGTGTTGCTATAAATAAGAATGAGGTAATTAATTGTGAAAGTAAAAAAAACCTTAATATTGTTGATCTGACTGGTGCCGGTGACCTATTTGCTGCAGGATACCTTCATGGATATATTAATAAATTAACAGATCAAGAAAGTCTGGAGAAAGGTACAGAAATGTCATCAAAAATAATTCAGCAAATGGGTGCTAGACTAATCTAGTTTTTTCTTTTAAAACTGCCCTTTCCTTTTTTAGGTTTCACTACTCGGGGTTTGTATTTTTTAGTTATTAATTCTTTAGCAATAAGATTTTTTTTTGCCATTTATATTTTATAACCTTCTTCTTCACTAGTGATAAAATTTTCATCATTGAATTTATCCTTTATTTTTTTTCTCAATCTATATATATGTGTTTCAACAGTGTGAGTTTCTAGATCAGAAGAATAACCCCACACTTTATTTTGCATCATATTGACAGATTGGGGAATGCTTTGGTTTTTAAGAAATAAAATAATATCAATTTCTCTTTCAGTTAATTTTAATTCTTTTACTTTATTGGAAATAATTCTTGAATTAAAATTTAATGTGTAATTTTTAATATCTAATTTAGAATGAAAGCTATATTTCTGTTTTATTAATTGTGTATTTATCTCATCAAGAATTTTTTCAATTTTAAGGGGCCATGCATCCATTACCAAAATATTATTAATATTTATTTTGCTATTTGACAATAATAAATGCTGCTTTTTATCAACGATAATTGCAGAATTTACACATTCAGCATTGTTAGATTCTACTTCTTTTAAAAATTCTTTGGAAGTTTGATAATTAAAAATATTAAATGAAAATAAATCATTCATTTCTTGCAAAATATTATATAATTTAGAAAACTCTACTAAACTTACTGATTGTTTAAACATTAAAACATAACTTATGCTAATAACTCTAAAAAATAAAGAGACCTTAATAATAGATGATTTCATTTTTAAATGTTCGGCAGGAAAAAATGGAATAAAAACAAGAAAAACTGAGGGAGACAAAGCTACTCCTAGGGGAAAATTTTCTTTAGGAAAATTATATTATAGAGCTGATAGAGTTAAAAAGCCTGTAACTAAACTTTCAACTAAAATTATAACTAAAGATTTGGGTTGGTGTGACGATCCAAAAAGTAAATATTACAATAAAGAAATTAAAATTAATGATAAATTAAGCCACGAAAAATTATTTAAAAAAAATAATTCTTATAATTATTTTATTGTAATCAATTATAATACCAAAAAAACAATATCTAAAATGGGTAGCGCTATATTTATTCATTTAACTAAAGGGTATAAAAAAACTGCAGGCTGTATTGCATTAAAGGAAAAAGATTTTTTAATTTTATTAAAATTAATTAATAAAAGTACAAAAATAAAAATTAACTAATCTCTCGTACCAAAAATTTTAGAACCAATTCTTAGAAATGATGAATTATTTTCTAGGGCGTCAATATAATCACTGGACATACCCATACTTAACTCATTTAAATTTAATTTTTTTGATAATATATTCATCTTAGAAAAATATAATGAAGATTTTTCATTATTTGGTGGCAAACACATTAGGCCAATAATGTTCAATTCTAAATCATTTGTACATTTTTTATAAAAATTTTCTACTTGATCTATTTCAATTCCATTTTTTTGAATTTCATTGCCAATATTTACTTGAATAAAAATTTTTAATTTTTTATTTTTTTTCTTTTGTTCAAGGGAAATTTTCTCAGCAAGTTTCATATTGTCTAAGGAATGCAAATAATCAAAAAGCGGTATCAAATATTTAACTTTGTTTGTCTGTAATTTTCCAAGCATATGTAATTTTATATGGTTAAAATCATTTTTTATACTTGACCACTTATCAATTGCTTCTTGAACTTTATTTTCACCAAAATGAATTTGTCCATAATTTATTACAGGTAATATTTCAGATATTGAAAATGTTTTACTAACAGCAATAATTTCAGGCATTTTAATAGTACTGTTGCTTTCAGATACTTTTAATTGTATTTCTTTTTGTATTTCAATTAAATTAGTAACATTGTGATCCATAATAAAAGCTTAAAAAATTTCTATTTTATAGATGATTTTAACAAAGATCATATCAGAAGTTTAAACAAAAATATCAATATAATCTACAGAAATTATTCGAAAAAATACAATCAAGTAAAAGTTTTGGAAATTAAAAAATTTTGTAAAAACATAAATAAAAAATTTTTTTTAGCAAATGATGTTGGTTTAGCTAATAAATTAAATCTTGATGGTGCTTACATACCATCTTTTAACAATTGTCTTTCGGTTTATAAATTAAAGAATAAAAATATGCTATTACTTGGATCTGCACACAATCTTAAAGAAATTAATCAAAAAAAAAAACAAGGAATAGATATAATTTTTTTAGCACCAACTTTTAAAGTTAGTAAGTCTAATAATTTTTTAGATGTGGTAAAATTTAATATACTTGCGAATTTATTAAACGGTAAAGCTATAGCATTAGGTGGAATTGACAAAAATAATATTAAAAAAATTAAAATGCTAAATTGCTATGGTTTTGCGTCAATTTCTTATATTAAAGAACATTATAAAATTTAAATAAATGGATAATAAATTCAAAAATTTTAAGCTAAAAGTAGAAAAGTTATTTAATCACTTTAATGCCAAAAATTATAAATATGTAAT
>Ga0209090_10002420_pt1 | contig 11805 bp, 8 predicted proteins | sample ArcticOcean_MG_C_9_FD_187432 | JGI IMG/M metagenome (GOLD analysis project Ga0209090, IMG submission 187432) | Marine microbial communities from western Arctic Ocean - ArcticOcean_MG_CB2_152 (SPAdes) (version 2) | ecosystem: Environmental > Aquatic > Marine > Oceanic | place: Arctic Ocean... | reverse complement strand
TCGTCCTAATAATAAAATATCTACCTATTACGGAGAGAACGTTTTCAATAAGTTCGTTATGAGATCTTATCTTCCAGATGAAGCTTATAAGGGTATCCTTAGAGCAATGGATGATGGTACCCCTGTCGATAGAAAGGTTGCTGACCAAACAGCAACAGCGATGAAAGAGTGGGCTATATCAAGAGGGGCAACTCACTACACACACTGGTTTCAGCCCTTAACGGGGTCAACAGCTGAAAAGCACGATAGTTTCATCGCTCCTACTGGTGACGGAAGAGCTATCGAGAAATTTGACGGCTCACTCTTAGTACAGCAAGAGCCCGACGCTTCGTCCTTCCCAAGTGGAGGCATAAGGAATACTTTTGAGGCAAGGGGGTACACATTATGGGACCCGACTTCTCCTGCATTTGTTTGGGGCGAAACTCTTTGTATTCCTACTATTTTCATTAGCTATACAGGATATGCCTTAGACAATAAAACTCCACTATTAAAAGCACTTTCTGCTATTGATGCTGCTGCGACATCGGTAGGGCAGTACTTCGATAAGAACATCACTAAGGTAAATGCCTCATTAGGATGGGAGCAAGAATATTTCTTAGTAGATAAAGCGCTTTATGCAGCTAGACCAGATTTAGCAATGACAGGTCGAGCATTGTTTGGAGCTCAACCAGCTAAGGGCCAGCAGTTAGATGATCACTATTTCGGTTCTATCCCTCAAAGGATTAGTGCTTTTATGAAGGATTTCGAGCTAGAGTGTCACAAGCTAGGTATACCTGTTACTACTCGTCACAATGAAGTAGCTCCTAACCAGTTTGAGCTTGCTCCTGTGTATGAAGAAGCAAACCTAGCTAACGACCACAACTTACTCTTGATGGATGTTATGGATGTGATTGGTGAGAAGCACAACTTTAGAGTTCTCCTTCACGAGAAGCCATTCCCTGGACTTAACGGATCTGGAAAGCATAACAACTGGTCTTTGAGCACGAACACCGGAGTCAACTTACTACAGCCAGGTAAGACTCCTAAGACGAATATACGTTTTCTCACCTTTTTTGTAAACACATTAGCTGCGTTACACAGGCATGCTGATATTGTTCGAGCTTCATTTGCAGGGGTAGGGAATGATCATAGATTAGGTGCTAATGAGGCTCCACCCGCTATTATCTCAGCATTTATCGGAAGTCAATTGTCTCAGTTGCTAGATGATTTGGAAGAGCATATTAAAGCGGGAAAGCTAACTCCAGCTGATAAAACAGCATTAAAGTTAGAGATAGGTAGAATACCAGAAGCTCTTCTCGATAATACAGATAGAAATAGAACTTCTCCGTTTGCATTCACTGGAAATAAATTTGAGTTGCGTGCTGTAGGTTCATCAGCAAATTGCGCTCTGCCTATGACAGTGTTAAATACCATTGTTGCAGAACAACTCTTAGAGTTTAAGGTTTCAGTTGACAACAGGATAGAAAAAGGTGATGGAAAGGATGAAGCAATTTTAAAGGAATTACAAGTTCTGATTAAAAGAAGCAAACACATCAGATTTGAGGGTAACGGTTATGGTGAAGAATGGGTTAGGGAAGCAAAGAAACGCGGTCTTTCTAACTTGAGAACGACACCAGAGGCTTTGGTTGTTTGGGGCAGGAAAGAGGTAGTGGATTTATTTACAACGATGAACGTTTTCTTGCCAGAAGAAATAGTTGCTAGAAGAGAAATAGAGTACGATAAGTATTCTATGAAAAGAGAAATAGAAGCGACTATTGCTATTGATATGGCCCAAAACACGATTTTACCAGCAGCCATCTCATACCAGAATTTCTTGCTTGAGAATATAATGGCGGTGGAGGAAGCATTTGGGAAGCAGGGCTTAAATATGACTGTTCCGCAAAGGGATATTCTCATAAAGACATCTTCACTTGTGAATGCTTTATATTCAACAATTAACGATTTAAAGATAAGTCTCGATAAAGCTAATGCTCTTAAATCTCAACAGAAAAAGGCAGAATCTTACGGGAAAGATGTTACTCCATTAATTGAAAAACTTGGTGGGTCTTGTACATCCCTAGAGGGCTTGATAGATAACGAATTGTGGCCACTTCCTAAATTTCAAGAATTACTATTTACACGTTAATTGTAATTAGTTAGTCGTTGATTGCGGCTTTTTCAGTATTTTCGACAATTGATAAACAAAGCGTAAAACGGAATGCAAAATTACCTGCAAGTAATATTAACACGGATGACCGTGACCTCTCTCCTTATTGTCGGTGCACTTTCATGCACTTTTTCACAGGAACTTTATGAAGAAGCTGACAATCTTTTTGAGCGTCGTGGCTACTTTGAAGCCTCAAGCGATTATGTCGCAGCTTATGCGAAAATCAAGTCTGACCTAGAACTTAAAGCCTACTGTGCTTTCAGAGCTGGTGAGTGCTTTCGTATTTTACACGATCACACTCAATCGTTAGAGTGGTTTGATAAAGCAATTGGGCTTCGCTACGGTGTTGATCATCCAGAGATATTTCTTTTATACGGTGATGTATTAAGAGATAAGGGTGAGTTTGAAGATGCACTTGAATGGTATAGTAAATTCGGTGATAGTGGAGATAGGTCTTTAGCTGAAGAAAGATTAGCAGAGACTCGTTTTGCCATAGACCAACATTATGAGCCTCAGAGTAGGTACATAGTTGAGCCTATGTATATGTTGAACTCTCCATCATATGATTTCTCTCCGATGTTCGCATCAAAGAAGAATAACGTATTGATTTTCGCTTCTTCTAGAGAAAGTTCTGAAGGAACTGGAGAAGATCCAATCACAGGAGAAGCATTTATGGATTTGTTCTCTACAACTCAAGATAAAAATGATCGCTGGAGTGAGCCTGAGCCTCTCGGGAATACTATTTCCACTGATGATAATGAAGGGTCAGTAGCTTTTGATAAGAGATTTAAAACGATTTACTTTACTCGTTGCGTTGATGACGGAGGTTCGAATCTGGCTTGTGACATTTACTATGCTCCTATTGTAGGGTCTAATTACGGTGCATCTCAGCCTCTGGCGTTATTAAACAGAGAAGAAGATGATTCCACCCAAGTTGGACATCCAACATTATCTAATGATGGAAAGTATTTGCTTTTCGCTTCGGATTTAGCAGGTGGATTTGGTGGTAAAGATATCTGGTTCTCTAAATTTGATGATAAAACGGATACTTGGGGTACACCTGAAAACCTCGGGCCAGAGATAAACACTCCTAAAGATGAAATGTTCCCAACTTTCAGGTCTGACGGATCATTGTACTTCTCATCAAATGGTTATGGAGGATTAGGAGGCTTTGAAATTTGTGAAGCTTTAGTGAGAGAAGGAGATTTAGTATTTGCTGAAGTGAACCCATTACCATCTCCGATAAACTCGGCAAGTGATGAGCTAGGGATCGTCTTTAGAGGAATGACTAATACGGGAATCTTTTCTTCAAACCGTCCAGGCGGAAAAGGCCAAGACGATCTATATAGCTTTGAGATGCCACCTGTAGAGTTTTGTTATAAAGCTTACGTATACGTTAACACCATTGCTAATCCTGTTATTGGGGCAACCATTACTCTAGAAAGTTCAGAAGGTGAGATAAATACTTATACTACCGATGGAGATGGAACCATAAGTTTGTGTGAAGGGGAAATAGGTGAGGGAGTAACTTACGAAGTGGAAGTGACAAAGGAAGGATTCATTAGTCAAGGAAATAGTTTTTCTACAATTGGACTTACAGAGTCTACAACTTTTGCAATGGAATATTTCATGGAGGAAATTTTCCTAGAGAAAGAGTATAATATGCCACTCGTGTTATATCCACTAGGTAGTGCTGACCTCTTAATTGATGAGACAATTAACTCGGCGGATTCACTATCATACTTAGTTGATCTATTGTCTCGTAATGAACATCTTGTGATTCAATTAGAATCACACACTGACAGCAGAGGTACCGCTTCTTCGAATAAGAGTTTAAGCCAAAGGCGCGCTGTTACTTGTGTTGATTTCTTAGTGTCAAAAGGAATTGCAACGGATCGTCTTATTGCCGTAGGACATGGTGAGGATAATTTGAAAATCACAGATGCTCAAATTGTAGCACTGCCTGATGATGACCGTGAAGATGCACACAAAGAAAACAGACGTACTGTATTTAAGATTGTTCGTTATGACTATATACCAACCCCTGAATAATACATAGTGTCAGACGCCTCACGTTATGCCGCGCGTGGAGTAAGCGCAGGTAAAGAAGATGTTCACGCAGCCATTAAGAATGTTGACAAAGGACTGTTTCCAAGTGCTTTTTGTAAAATAATACCAGATTATTTAACGGGTAGTGATGAGCACTGCATTGTAATGCATGCCGATGGAGCTGGAACGAAATCCGCTCTGGCTTACATGTACTGGAAGGAAACAGGAGATATTAGTGTATGGAAGGGTATAGCCCAAGACGCACTCATCATGAATGTCGATGATTTAATTTGTGTGGGTGCAACTGGCCCCATGCTAGTGTCGTCAACAATAGGAAGAAACAAGCATCTTATTACGGGAGAGGTTATTTCTGCGATCATAAATGGTACAGAGGAGCTACTTGTAGATTTAAGAGAACAGGGTATAGATATTATTTCCACCGGTGGCGAAACTGCTGATGTTGGTGATCTTGTCAGAACTATTATCGTTGACTCTACTGTGATTGCTCGCCTAAGGAGAGACGAAGTCATTGATAACGCAAATATTGCAGATGGCGATGTCGTTGTGGGGCTTTCGAGCTTCGGTCGAGCTAACTATGAGAAGTCATATAATGGAGGCATGGGAAGTAATGGACTCACGTCTGCCCGTCACGATGTCTTTAATAAGTCATTAGGCGAGAAATTCCCCGAGAGTTTTGATCCTGGAACAGATTCAGAATATATCTACACTGGAACTCATAATCTTACCGACGATGTAGAAGGTTCGCCTATTAATGCAGGCCTATTAGTGTTGAGTCCCACTCGAACTTATGCGCCCATTATTCAGAAGTTTCTAAAGGAATGGAGGTCTGAAGTAAATGGTATGGTTCACTGTTCTGGTGGAGCCCAAACCAAAGTCCTTCACTTTGTAAAGAACATCCACATCATTAAGGATAATCTATTCCCCACACCACCATTATTCACAACAATACAATCTTCATCTGGAACGAGCTGGGAGGAGATGTATAAGGTATTTAATATGGGGCATAGGTTAGAAGTATATACTTCTAAAGAAGCTGCAGAAGCGTTGATATCGATTTCTAAATCGTTCGGTGTTGATGCACAAATCATCGGTAGATGCGAATCATCGGATGTGGGTAAAGTGACCGTCAAAGGTGCCCATGGAGTATTTGAATATTCAAACTCATAATTCAGTTAATTGGAAGATCTCTTAAATAAACTTGAAGCCATCGGCGATAGATTTCGAGAGGTTGAAAAAGCCATCGGCGATCCAGAGTTGATTGCTAATAACAATGCCTATAGAGATGCGATGAGGGAGTATAGGCGGTTAGAGCCTATCGCAGAGCATGCGACTTTTTTCAGAGGGCTTTGGGACGAATTATCGCAAGCAAAAGAATGGGCAGCATCATCTGACGAGGAAGAAAGAGCCATGGGGAAGGAGGAGATTCCCTTGCTTCAATCTAAGCTCGAGGCAGCAACCCTAACAGCTAAAGAGATGTTACTTCCTCGCGACGAAGCAGATGATAGAGACGTTGTGCTAGAAGTACGTGCAGGCACAGGCGGTGATGAAGCGGCGATCTTTGCGGGTGAACTGCTAAGGATGTATTTAAGGCATGTAGAAACAAAGGGATGGTCGCACACATTCGTTTCAACTTCAGAAGGAACAGTAGGGGGAGTGAAAGAAGCAGTTGTGCAGTTAAGTGGCGAAGGTGTTTACGGTTGGTTGAAATTTGAAAGTGGCGTCCATCGAGTACAGAGAGTTCCAGCAACGGAATCTCAAGGTCGTGTGCACACATCAGCAGCCACTATTGTTATCCTCCCAGTAGCTGAAGAAGTCGATGTAGAGTTAAAGACCTCTGATTTAAGGCGCGATACATATAGAGCAAGTGGCGCTGGTGGACAGCACGTCAATAAAACTGAGAGTGCAGTGCGTCTTACTCACTTGCCCACCGGCATAGTTGTAGAATGTCAGGATGGTAGGTCACAACATAAGAATCTGGATCACGCCATGTCAGTTATGCGGACAAGACTTTTCGAGCGAGAACGCCAAAAACAAGATGCCGAGCGTTCTGAAAACCGCAAACAATTAGTGTCAACGGGTGACAGAAGTGCTAAAATCCGTACCTATAACTATCCACAAGGAAGGGTTACAGATCACAGAATAGGATTCACCTCGCACGCTCTTTCTTCAATAATTGCTGGTGATTTGACTGAGATAATCGAGGCGTTACATCTAGCAGAACGGACAGAACTTCTTAAAAACCTATGATATATGGATAGGATTTCTACACTCACGAATCGCACGCAGCTTCATGAGGCTATACTTGAGAAAAAATCATACTTGTGTGTGGGTCTAGACCCTGACTCAGATAAAATTCCAGACTGTTTCGGTATGGGAGTTAAGGCTATGGAGCTTTTTTGTAAGTCCATAATAGATGCTACTTCACATGTTGCAGTTGCATATAAACCTAACCTTGCTTTTTTCGAGCTCTATTGTTCCGAAGGATGGGCAGCGTTAGAACGCATTATTAATCATGTACCTGCTAATTGTCTTGTGATAGCTGACGCCAAACGCGGTGACATTGGCAATACTTCATCGAAGTACGCTAATGCCATTTTTGATGGGTTAGGCGCTGATGCTATCACTATCGCACCATATATGGGCGAAGATTCAGTGAGGCCATTTACGGACCGTTCTGATAAGTGGACCATTCTACTAGCTCTAACTTCTAATAAAGGCGCAGACGATTTCGAGTTCCACGGAACTCCACCCTTGTACGAAGTGGTATTAGAAAAGTCTTCTTCATGGGGTACACCAGACAACCTGATGTATGTGGTGGGGGCTACTAGACCTGAGTTGATATCACGAATTCGGGAATTAGTTCCTCACTCATTTTTATTAGTACCAGGTGTGGGTGCACAGGGTGGCGATTTAGCAAGTGTTGCTAAGGCCGGTCTCAATGCTCAATGTGGCCTTTTAGTAAATTCGTCTAGAGGAATTATTTACGCATCTAAAAATCCATCTTCTTGTGAAGAAGCCATGAATGATTCGCGAGCAGCCGCAGAATCCATGAGCCGAGAAATGGCTAAGACCTTGTGCTTGTAAATTATTTACGTACACTTATAAATCGCTCACAATTTATTTAGGTCACTAGTTGATATATTCATAATTTAGAGCGTGCTATTTAGATTCAAAGCCTTTTCCAAGGATTAATAAACAAACACAAAGAACTAAGATGAACTTTTCAACTAAGATTTCACTTTTTTTATTCTCGATTTTGACGCCACTATTCTTAATGGCTCAAACTGATACAACTGAAGTAAAAGCAAGTTCATTTGATATGGGTGTTGCCGTTAATATTAATACCCTAATTCATCAATGTATTGATGATATTCAGGCTAACGATTGGGAATCAGCTAATACTCAGATCAATGAAAGCGCGAGGTTGTTTTCTACTCTTGAAAATAGTTCGCTATTCGATGATAGCAAAATTGAAGAGTTAAAGGCTGAGATATGGAGTGGAGATGGATTGCCAAGTATAATAAAATTTAATGAAGAGTTTTCTTTAGCAAATGATTTAAGCGAAGATATAAGGGCCCACATTTCATCACGAGATAAAGATTTGTCGGCTAAGTTGGTTCGAGACTCTTTGATTCATTCTAACAGTGTTAGCCCTCTTTTAAAGAGTGACTCAGTCTCATACGAAATTTTAGAATCAAATTGGAATAATACCATTCAAGCACTGTGGTATCAATCGTATATAAAATATAAGCAGGCATATTTATATGATAATAATGTAGAGTGTTCGACTAAAATTAATGAAGCATGGAGCGAGCTTATATTCGATAATAGGATTGAGTCGTATATGTCTCCAATTACTCAGAGCATAGAAAAAGTGATATTTGTAACGGTCACATTAAAATCGGCAGAGAAGCCTGATTTTAAATCAATAGTTCGTTCTGATAATTCTTCCTCTGACGATAAGGATATCAAGGTTCCTTTTGTGCTTATATGGCTTCTATTAGGTGCTGTTCTATTCACGCTCTATTTCAAGTTTATTAATATCTCTGGATTCAAACATGCTGTAGATGTTGTACGTGGAAAATTTGATAATCCAGATAAGAAGGAACCAGGTGAGGTAACGCATTTCCAAGCTTTAACAGCCGCTCTTTCCGGAACTGTAGGTGTGGGTAATATTGCAGGGGTTGCTATAGCCGTTTCAATTGGCGGTCCAGGAGCTACTTTCTGGATGATTGTCGCGGGTTTGCTCGGTATGAGCGCGAAATTTGTAGAGTGTACTCTGGGAGTTAAATACAGACGCCAGAATTCAGATGGATCAGTATCCGGGGGCCCTATGTATTATCTAAGTCAAGGATTAGCGAAAAAGGGTTCTGCCATGGGTCAACTCGGAAAGGTGTTGGCTGTACTTTTTGCTGTTGCATGTATTGGAGGCTCTTTAGGAGGTGGTAATATGGTTCAAATTAATCAGGCTACTAAACAGTTATTACTTGTTACTGGTGGTGACGCTTCATTCTTAGCTGGGCAGTCATGGATGTTTGGGGTATTGATGGCGGTTGTCGTAGGGTTGATTATTATCGGCGGAATTAAGAGCATTGCTAAAGTCACAGATAAAGTGGTGCCATTTATGGTCGGCATTTATGTTATCGGCGCACTTATAGTTCTCAGTAATAACTATGCTGCTATACCCAATGCCTTCAGTCAAATCATTAAAGGTGCTTTTGACTCCGGTGCTATCTACGGTGGAATTATTGGAGTTTTAATCCAAGGATTTAAGAGGGCGGCATTTTCAAATGAAGCAGGTATAGGTTCAGCATCTATTGCTCACGCAGCAGCTAAAACTGACGAGCCTATTTCAGAGGGAATGGTGTCGTTGTTAGAACCATTCATTGACACGGTTGTGATTTGCACAATGACAGCACTTGTGATTGTCATTTCTGGTTATGGATCATTCGGTGCTGAACAAGCATTGGCTCTTGCTAATAGTGGAGACTTGCAGGCGATAGAGCTTACGTCATCGGCATTTAGTCAGACCATATCATGGTTTCCCATCGTCTTATCTGTTGCGGTAATCCTCTTTGCTTTGTCAACTATGATAAGCTGGAGCTATTATGGATTGAAAGCTTGGACTTATTTGTTCGGAGAGTCAAAAGCTGCAGACATTTCATACAAGGCTATATTCTGTGTGTTCGTTGTAATCGGTTCAGCTATATCAGCGAAAAGTGTATTCAATTTTGGAGACGCGATGATATTTGCGATGTGCTTTCCAAACGTACTAGGTTTATACATATTAGCTCCTGAAGTCAAGGCAGATCTCAAGAACTATTTGAAGAGAGTAAAGTCGGGTGAGATTAAGAGATTCGACTAAACACACTAAGATTAAGGATGAACGCTTTCATCTAGCTTCAATAATTGTTATGATTTTGCTTTCTCTTATTGCCTGGAAAATTGAGAGTTCAGTATTATTTACCGATGACACGTCTGACGCAACAGATGCTCTAATCGCTTATTCTACATTACAGGAAATGTCAGCGCTTAAAGATCGTGTGTCGGATGAAATAATAGGAGAAATAGAACAGATTGTTGTTGCTTCAAAGCCGAATTATTCTCAATCGCTTTCTCATTACCCTAAATTAATTCTGACTGTTGACTATGATTTTGCATTTGAGAAAAGCCACGCTAAGCCTCTAGCACCATCACTAAATTCCATTAATCTAAACAAAATTGATAGTGCTAACCTAGAATCTCTTCCTGTATTTGGACCTGTTCTTTCTGGAAGAGCCATAAAATTCAGGAATGCTCTAGGAGGTTTTGTCAGTGTAGAACAATTGTTAGATGTCTTCGGGTTTAAAGATGAGCACTACTCTACTGTAAATAAATGGTTTTATATCTTGGAAGAAGATGTAGATAAACTTTGTGCTAACTCTGCTAGTTGGTTGGATTTGAAACGGCATCCTTACATTGGGTATGATGGTGCTAGGATAATTGATAGATACAGAACTCACCATGAACTTCAAGAGTTGAGTCAGCTTAAATCGCTCCCTAATATGTCTGATAGCACTTGGAGTCGTTGGGCTCCGTATTTAAAGATTTGTAATACTGAGTAGCCATAGATAAATATTACAAACGACCTTTGCGCAATGAATTTTAATCTTACCGAAGATCAAATTATGATCCGCGATACTGTTAGTGAGTTCGCGAGTCGTAAAATCCTTCCGAATCGTATGATTTGGGATGAATCCCAAACTTTCCCTCGTGAATTATTCTCTGAAATGGGAGAAATAGGGTTAATGGGTATGTTAGTACCTGAAGAGTACGGAGGGGCAGGGTTAGGATATGTGGAATACAAAATTGCTATTGAAGAAATTTCAAGAGTTTGTGGTTCTGTAGGTCTAAGTATGGCGGCTCATAACAGTCTTTGCACAGGGCATATTCTTCAGTTTGGTTCAGAAGATCAGAAGAAAAAATACCTGCCTAAATTAGCTTCTGCTGAGTGGATAGGTGCTTGGGGGTTGACAGAAGCTAATACGGGTAGTGATGCTATGCGTATGAGTTGCGTAGCTGAGAAAGATGGAGATCACTGGGTTATAAATGGAACTAAGAATTGGATCACTCATGGTACTGTAGGTGACGTTGCAGTTGTTCTTGTAAGGACAGGTGAGTTGCTAGATTCTCATGGCATCACGGCATTTGTGGTGGAAAGAGCAACCCCTGGTTTTGCTGGTGGTAAAAAAGAAAATAAGCTCGGAATGAGGTGTAGTGAAACTACAGAAATGGTTTTCGATAATTGCAGAGTTCACGAGTCTCAGATTTTAGGCGAGGTAGGAGAGGGTTTTATTCAGGCGATGAAAGTTCTTGATGGAGGTCGGATTAGTATAGGGTCTCTCGGATTAGGAATTGCACAAGGAGCCTATGACACTGCTAGAGAATATGCAAAAGAAAGAGAGCAATTCGGCAAGCCTATTGCTAGGTTTCAAGCCATTGCCTTTAAGTTAGCTGATATGGCAGTTACTATTGAAGCGGCTGACCTTTTGTTACTAAAAGCTTGCGAGTTGAAAAACAATGGTCAACCATGCACTTTAGCTAGTGCGATGGCGAAATACGAAACTAGTGAAGTGGCTGTACGTGTTGCTACGGATGCGGTTCAAGTGCTTGGTGGCTATGGTTATACGAAGGATTTTCCAGCTGAAAAATTCTACAGAGACTCAAAGCTTTGTACTATAGGAGAAGGAACTTCAGAAATTCAGAAATTAGTCATAGCTCGAGAGTTGGTTCGTTAATTAGTTTAATATATCTTTGCAATCTCAATTTTTGAACATGCTAAGTATCCCAGTAAAAGAAAACGATAACATTGAACGCTGCCTTAAGCGTTTTAAGAAGAAGTTCGATCGCACAAAGAAGATGAAGGAATTACGTTCACGTCGTGAATTTGTAAAGCCAAGTCTTCTTAATAGAGAAGCGCGAAAGAAAGCTGTCTATAAGACAGCAAAGTCTATAACTGAGGATTAATCCTTTTAATATTATGCGGTAAATCACTTGTATTTGCCGTTAGTAAAAGCGAGATTGCAATAGTCTCGCTTTTTTTAATGCCA
>Ga0209090_10002417_pt1 | contig 11813 bp, 8 predicted proteins | sample ArcticOcean_MG_C_9_FD_187432 | JGI IMG/M metagenome (GOLD analysis project Ga0209090, IMG submission 187432) | Marine microbial communities from western Arctic Ocean - ArcticOcean_MG_CB2_152 (SPAdes) (version 2) | ecosystem: Environmental > Aquatic > Marine > Oceanic | place: Arctic Ocean... | reverse complement strand
CAAGAAATAGAAAAAGCTATTAGTGAAGTTTCTAAAAGAGATATTGAAGATATCAAATTTGCACAAACTCAAGTTAGAAACTTTGCTCAAAAGCAATTAGAATGCATTAAAGACTTAGAAGTTGAAACTTTACCAGGTGTTATTTTGGGTCATAAGAATATTCCAATGAACTCTGTTGGATGCTACGTTCCTGGCGGAAAATATCCAATGGTTGCTTCTGCTCATATGTCAGTCCTTACAGCAAAAGTTGCTGGTGTTAAAAATATTACAGCTTCTGCTCCACCTCAAAATGGAAAGCCTCATCCAGCAATAGTGACAGCTATGCATCTAGGAGGAGCTGACAAAATACTTTGTCTTGGAGGAATACAAGCTGTTGCTGCAATGGCCATTGGGACTGAAACTATTGATGGTGTAAATATGTTGGTTGGGCCTGGCAATATGTTTGTGGCTGAAGCTAAAAGACAATTATTTGGACGTGTTGGAATTGATCTTTTTGCAGGGCCTACTGAAACTTTAATTATTGCTGACGATTCATCTGACCCAGAAATATGCGCTGTAGATTTGCTTGGTCAAGCTGAGCATGGCCCTACAAGTCCATCTATTTTATTAACTAATTCTGAAGACCTTGCTCTAAAAACTTTAACAGAAATTGAAAGACAATTAAAAATACTTCCTACCGCAGAAATAGCTAAAGTGTCTTGGAAAGATTATGGACAAGTTATAGTTTGTGATAATATAGATGAAATGGTTTCTGTTGCCAACAATTTAGCTTTTGAACATGTTCAAGTTATGACAGAAAATCCTGATTACTTTTTAAAGAATATGACAAATTATGGAGCTTTATTTCTTGGTTCAAGAACTAATGTAGCGTTTGGTGACAAAGTAATAGGAACTAATCATACACTTCCTACAAAAACTGCAGCAAGGTATACCGGTGGACTTTGGGTTGGTAAATTTTTAAAAACTTGTACATATCAGAAAATTTTAACTGACGAGGCTTCTGCGATGGTTGGAGAGTATTGCTCTAGGTTATGCGCTCTTGAAGGCTTTGCTGGCCATGGAGAACAAGCTAACATAAGGGTGAGACGTTTTGGTGGAAGAAATATTAAGCCATACTCATCTGCAGAATAGGAGTGGAAATGGAATATCCAAAATTACCAAGTTTTAAACTTGATGGTAAAAACGCACTAATTACTGGGGCAGGTAGAGGAATTGGAATGGGTGCATCTATAGCATTAGCAGAATCCGGAGCCAATGTTACACTTGTTTCAAGAACAGAAAATGAACTAAAAAATTTAACTAAACATATTAACGCATTAGGCTTCAAAGCATCTTATAAAACGTTGGATGTTAACAATGAAAAGGAAGTTGAACAGTTAATTAATGATTCAAATCCTTTTGATATTCTTATTAATAACGCTGGAACAAATAAACCAGCAAAATTGATAGATACCAATCTTGAAGATTTTGATCATGTTATGTCTTTGAATGTTAGATCCGTAATGAATTTAACAAAACATGTCGTAAGAAAAATGATAGAAAATGAAATAAAAGGCTCCATTATTAATGTTTCATCTCAAATGGGACATGTTGGAGGGCCAAATAGGACAACCTATTGTGCAAGTAAGTTTGCTATAGAAGGTTTCACTAAAGCCCTTGCAATTGAATTAGGTCCAAATCAAATTAGAGTAAATACAATTTGTCCTACTTTTATTCAGACACCAATGACGGAACCCTTTTTAAAGGACGAAGATTTTAAAAAAGCAACTCTTAATATGATCCCACTTGGGAGGTTAGGAGATATCAAAGATCTAATGGGACCTTTTGTTTTTCTAGCTTCTGAGGCTTCATTATTAATGACTGGATCAAGTTTATTAGTTGATGGAGGCTGGACTGCAAGGTAAGAGAGTGTTTTAAGTTAATGTGGAGCATAAAGTTTTATATTGTCTAATGAAGTAAACTGTAAATTAAAAATAAATGGCTTTCTATATGATTTAACAATCCCTGATGATAGACCACTTATATTTGTTTTAAGAAATGATTTAAATTTAAAGGGAACTAAACTAGGTTGTGGTTTAGAGCAATGTGGCTCTTGCACTGTCTTAATTGATGGCAAAAAAGCATTGTCATGTAATCAAACTGCTGTTTCCTTTCAAGGAAAAGATATAACTACAATTGAAGGTATAAAAGTAAATAGTAAATATTCAGTAATACAAGAAGCTTTTATAGAATTTAACTCAGCTCAGTGTGGATATTGTAGTAGCGGAATAATAATGTCTTTAACTTCTCTCTTTAATAAGACAGCCTTGCCTAAAAAAGATGAAGTTATAAAATGTTTAGATAATAATTTATGCCGTTGTGGTTCTCATTATTCAGTCTTAAAAGCCGTAGAAAAAATTATAGCTAATATAGACCATAAAAAAGTTGATAATTAATATGAGTAAATTATCATCTGGACCAAGTATTAAAATTTATAACTTAGTATCAAATTGGATTATTTTTGATAATAACAAAGTTAAAATTTTATCTGGCAAAGTTGATATTGGACAACATATAACCACAACATTATCTATTATAGCTTCTAGAGAACTAGATATTAGTATAGATAAAATAGAAGTTTTAAACCTAACAACTAAAAAATCACCCGATGAAGGATTTACTGCTGGTAGCTTGTCAGTAAGTCACTCAGGAACTGCAGTGAAAGCTGCTTCAATTACTTTTAGAAATTTATTTATTGAACATGTTCTTTCTAAATTTAACGTTGAAATTGATGATTTAAATATAGAAAATGGAATTGCTAAAATTTTAGGAACAAATCAATTTTTTTCCTATTGGGATTTTGCTCAATTAGACAATTATAATGATATAAAAATTACTGAATTTATTCAAAATAGAATTGTTCCAATTAATCCCAAAAAACAACCAATTAAGAATAAAACAATCACCAATATAGTTACTGGAAACCATAAGTTCATTCAAGACTTAGATTTTCCAAATATGATGCATGCAAGAGTTTTAAGGCCATTAAATTATTTTTCTAAATTGAAATATATAGATAATAAATTAATTTTGAATTTAAAAAACAATAATATCAATGTTCTAATTAAAGGGTCTTTTATTGCTATTATTGGCAGTGATGAATTTGAAGTTATTAAAGCATTAAATAAATTAAAACACTCATGTGAATGGGAAAATTTAGAAAATATAAATAATCGTAACGTATTTGAAATGTTGTCCAATAACAAAAAAGATAGCCTTCTTGTAAAATCTGGAGGAGAAGCTTTTTATGAAAAAATTCCAGACAAGCACATATATGATGATAAAAATTTTATAACGTTAAATAGTGAATATACGAAACCTTATATAATGCATGGATCAATTGGTCCTTCTGCTGCATGCTCTATCTTTCAAAATAATAAATTGAAAATTTTTACTCATAGTCAAGGTGTTTATCAAACAAGAGGTGCAATCTGTGAAGCCTTGAAAGTTAAAGAACAAGATGTCGAGATGATTTTTATGCCTAGCGCAGGCTGTTACGGACATAATGGTGCTGATGACGCTGCTTTTGAGGCAGGAATAATTTCAATGACATTTCCTGATAAGCATATTTTACTTAAATGGACAAGAGAAGATGAGAATTGTTGGGAACCATACGGAAGTGCTACACTAAGTAAAATCTCAGGAACTTTAGATTTAAAAGGAAATATTGTTTATTGGTCTCATGAGACTTTTGCAGATACTTTTATGACCAGACCTTCTAAAGGTGGAGCGCATAATTTCTTATCATATAAATATATAAATAATGATTTTCAAAAAAGAGATCAATTACCAAAAACAGCACCTCATATGGGAATACATAGAAATCTTGACCCGTTATATAATTTTAAAAAAACTAGATTAGTAAAAAATCTAGTTCATAATTTGCCATTAAGAACCTCGGCATTAAGAGGTCTTGGAGCATTTGGTAATATTTTAGCTATTGAATCTTTTATGAATGAACTTGCATTCACTGCTAACATAGATCCCTTAACATTTAGATTAAATCACCTTGATGATAATAGAGCTAAAGAAGTCTTAATAAATCTAAAAGCACAGATGGATAAAAGTGTATTAAAGAAAAATAATGCTCGTGGCATTGCTTTTGCTAGATACAAAAACTCTGCTGCCTATTGTGCGGTTGGCATTGAAATCAGTGTGTCTGATAATGCTGAAATAACCTTAATTAACTCTTGGATTTCCATTGACGCTGGAGAGATTGTTTATCCTGAAGGTATACATTCTCAGCTGGAAGGTGGGTTAATTCAAGCAGCTAGTTGGACGATATATGAACAAGTGGAATATGATACTAGATCTATTTTATCTAAAGATTGGGATGAATATAAAATTATAGGTTTCAATAACATTCCAAAAATAAATGTAAGTATTATTGAAAGAATAGGGGACCCTTTTCTTGGAGTAGGCGAGGTGGTTGCAGGACCAGTTAGCGCCGCTATAGCAAATGCATTATTTGATCTATTAGGTGTTAGATTTAAAAACTTGCCATTTTCAAAAGATAAAATAAAAAGTGAATTATTAAAATAATTAATCTTTATTTCTATTTTTAACTTTTTTTCATATATAATTATTTTTTAATATTTTTTAATATTTTTGATGATTAGATAATATTAATTGAACATGAAAAATATTTATCTATGATTAAAAAATATTATTTATTTCTTTTTAAATGTGTGGATTTTTAAATGACTGATAAAAAACGAGGAATGTATAAAAACTTAACTAGTTATGGTGATGAAGGATTTTCTATTTTTTTAAGAAAAGCTTTTATTAAAGGCTTAGGTTATACTGATGAAATGTTAGATAGACCGATTGTTGGAATAACTAATACATATAGTGATTACAATCCTTGTCATGGCAATGTGCCTGATTTAATTAAAAGTGTAAAATCTGGTATATTATCTTCTGGAGCAATACCATTAGAGTTTCCTACTATTACAGTTCATGAATCTTTTGCACATCCAACTTCAATGTATTTAAGAAACCTTATGTCTATTGATACAGAGGAAATGTTACGAGCCCAACCAATGGATGCATGCGTACTAATTGGAGGTTGTGATAAAACAGTTCCTGCTCAACTTATGGGAGCATTTAGCACTGATATACCTGTCATTCAATTAGTAACAGGTCCTATGCTTACTGGTTCTCATAGAGGAGAAAGAGTTGGAGCATGTACAGATTGTAGAAGATATTGGGCCAAATTTAGAGCAGAAGAAATTGATGAAGATGAAATTAATGAGGTTAATAACCAATTAGTACCTACAGTTGGAACCTGTGGTGTAATGGGAACGGCAAGCACTATGGCTTTAATAACAGAAGCATTAGGTATAATGCTTCCTAATGGAGCTTGTGCTCCAGCAGTTTCTGCAGAAAGAAAAAGAATTGCAGAAGAAACTGGAAGAGTTGCCGTTGAAATAGCGTCAAAAGACTTAAGACCAAGTAAATTTTTGACAATTAAAAATTTTCAAAATGCATTAACTGTACTTTCTGCAATTGGAGGTTCGACTAATGGAATAGTACATTTAACTGCTATTGCTGGTAGATTAGGATTTGATTTAAATCTTAATGATTTTGATGAAATGACAAAAAACACACCTATGATTGTTGATTTAAAACCATCTGGAAGTGGATATATGGAAGATTTATTTAAATCTGGGGGTCTTCCAAGAATTTTAGTTGAACTCAAAGACTATCTTCATTTAGATACGTTATCAGTTACAGGGCAAACTCTAAAACAATTAATAGACAAAACGAATTTTACCTGGCCTCAAGAAATAATAAGAAAAAAAGATAATCCTATTTTTGAAAAAGGAAGTATTGCTGTATTAAACGGCAATCTTGCTCCTGGATCAGCTATAATCAAACAATCAGCCGCTAGCAAAGAATTACTTTATCATGAAGGTAAAGTTGAAGTTTTTGAAAATCTTGAAGATCTGGCGAGTAGAATTGATAGTGATGATTTAGACGTAACTAAGGATAGTATTTTACTTTTAAGAAACATAGGTCCAATTGGAGCTCCTGGAATGCCAGAAGCTGGATTAATTCCAATACCAAAAAAACTTGCAAAGCAAGGTGTTAAAGATATGGTTAGAATATCAGATGGAAGAATGAGTGGGACTGCATCAGGAACTATTGTACTCCATGTTTGCCCTGAATCTGCTGTAGGAGGGCCTTTAAATGTTGTTGAAAGTGGTGATTTTATCAAATTAGATGTTAACAACAGATCTCTTGAATTAATGTTATCCGACAAAGAAATTAAATTAAGGATGGATAATAAAAAGTTAAATATAAATTCAAAGAGGAGAGGGTATAACAAATTGTTTCATGAAACAGTTCTTCAAGCAGACAAGGGTGTTGACTTTGATTTTCTTAGACCAGTAGAATAAAAATTCATATTTATAATCAGCTCATAATAAATACTATTTAATCTTAAATAAAGAGCATGCATTCTTTCCAGTAATTAGCTCTATATCAATTTCTGATAATTCTTTAACACCTAATACATGTTCAATTGGATCATCTTCTGCCATATCGTAAGGGTAATCAGTTCCCATTATTATATGATTAGACCCAAATTTATCTATTAGATATTTTAATTGATCAAAAGAGAAAACCACGGTGTCAAAATACATTCTTTTTAAGTAATCAGTTGGCTTATGCTTCAAATTAAAACCAGCACAATCAGGTCTTGCACCCCAAGCATGATCTATTCTACCTGAGTAAGATGGAAGATATCCTCCACCATGAGCTACAAATATTTTTAAAGTAGGAAATTTTTCCATCGTTCCATCAAATATCAAATGATGAAGCGCTACAGTTGTATCCATAGGGTTTCCTATAATATTTATAAAATAATGGTTTTTTAATCTTTCACCTTCAGGATAACCATTTGGATGAAGGAAAATAGGAACATCCAATTTAGTAGCCATTGACCATACAGGATCATAAGATGGATGAGAAAGTTCTTTTCCATCTTGAAATGTAATTATTTGAAACCCTCTAATATCTAATTCTTTAACGCATCTTTCCATTTCTTTAGCAGCTAAATCCCCATTCTGCATTGGCAAATGGCCTAATGATAAAAACCTATCAGGCCTAGAATTAGAAACAGCAGATAATTTGTTATTAATAATTTGAATTGCTTTAAAAGAAACATCACTTTTTATATTACAATAATGTTGAAAAGGGACTGGAATTAATACTTGCATGTCAATTCCCTGGGTATCCATTTTTTTTAACCTATGCTCAATATTAGTTAAATCAACAAATCTATCTTGAATTTGTAGAACATTTTGATTTGTAGTAATTTGATTACTATGTCTAAAGGCAGGAATATCAAATGGATCAAATAAACCTGCTACAGCATCAGCTGCTTCTTGAACATGTAGATGACAGTGTGCATCTACAGTTAATGATGATGGTCTTTTTTTATAACCTGGTTCTCCATGAATTCTAGCTGCTGTGCTTCCATAAGGTTTAATACCCATAATTTATATCTCCATATTTAGCATATTAAAAATATAGTTCGTATGTTCATTAAATATAAATAAAAAAAAATTATATTAATCATCAATATTTATGATTAACTTTTATAATTAAATATTATTGATATAAAACAATATCATATTAATTTATTTTGATAATATAGATTAATAGGGATGTTTGTATATTGACACAATTAGATATATTTTTGTCGCATAATATATATTATGTATATAAATGAAGATTAAATATTTATAACTAAACCATCATGTGCAGGCTCAACGTTTTTAGGACAAATAGAAAGTACAGTATCATGATCTGATTCAGGGCTTAAATGAGTTAAATATGCAGATTTAGGACTTAACTCTTTAATCCATTTAAAAGAAAGATCAAAATGAGCATGTGCAATATGAGGATTCTTTCTTAAACCTGTAATAATTAAAACATCAAGATTATATAATAAATTAAAACTTTCAGGAGGAAAATCGACAACATCTGTGCAATATCCAAATAATTTGTTAAAAATAAAACCTAAAGTATCTATAGCTCCATGATTTTGTTGAATAGATTTTATATTAATATCACCAATTTTAATATCTTGAAAATAATCAATATTTATTAATTCAAATGGAGGTTGAAAATAAGATTGAGATGTTGACGACTTATTAAATAAATAATCAAACCTATTAATTAAAAATTTAGCAGTTTCAAAATGTGTATAAATCTTTAGTTTTACTTTATTATAAAAATAAAAAGGTCTTAATTCATCTAATCCAGAAATATGATCTGCATGTTGATGAGTAATAAGCACAGCATCTAACTTTTTAATATTATGTTCGATGAGTTGGTTTTTAATGTCAGGGCCTGCATCAATTAAAATATTGATATCGTCAGATTGAACTAAAATAGCACACCTTTGTCGTTTGTTTTTTTTATTATTAGGATCACATTTGCCCCACCCCAAGCTCCCAAGCGCTGGAATTCCGACTGATGTACCTGTCCCTAAAACAGTAATTTTTAATTTTTGGGTCATTTTAATAACTTATTAAACATTTTTAAAGAATTGTTATATAATTGTAATACAAATTCATCAAAATTCACATTTCTAATTTCTGCAATAAATTTAGCTGTATAATAACAATTTTTAGGCTCATTAACCTTTCCTCTCAAAGGAACAGGAGATAAATAAGGTGAATCAGTCTCCACTAATATTTGATCATTGGGTACAAAGGAAGCAATTTCTTGAATTAACTTTGCTGATTTAAAAGTAACTATACCAGAAAACGAAATAGAAAAACCTAAATCAAGCCCACATGTAGCTAAATTTATTCCAGAACTAAAGCAATGAAGAACAGCTTTAAAATGTCCATTTTTATATTCACGCTGTAAAATTTCAATCATATCATCATCAGCATCTCTTGAGTGAATGACTAATGGTAAACCTGTATCTCTAGAAACATTAATTTGAGAAATAAATGAATTTTTTTGTTTATCTTTATCTTCATTTCCAAAATGATAATCTAAACCACACTCACCTATCGCCACACATTTTAAATCTTTAGAAAGCTTAAGCATAAGTTCATAATTACAAAAATTCTTATCTTTTAATACCTCATTTGGATGAACCCCTACTGAAAAGAAAATTTCAGGATACATTTTAGATATATTTATAATATTTTGAATTCTATTTAAATTAGTTGAAATAGATATAATTTTTAATACATTAAACTCTTTTGCATTTTTTAGAACTTCATCCAATCTAGAAAACAACTCTGGGAAATCAAGATGTGCATGTGTATCAATTAAAAAACTCATATGAAAAACTCGAATAAATAGAATTTAAATTCTAGGAAATAAAATAGAAGGAACTGAGATATCATTATTACCACTAATTAAAATATTTATAGATTTTAATTGTCTAAAATCATTTGGAATAGATAAATGATTTAAAATATACTCCGAAGTACTTGGGATAAACGGCTGAAGTATTATAGCTATCTGCTTCAAGGTTTCAAGCAATGTAAAAAGTACAACCTCCATTCTTTTAAAATCATTTTTTTTTAAAGACCAGGGTGCTTGAATATCTACATATTTATTGGCATTACCAATAACCAACCATATATGTTTTAAGACTTGATCAAATCTTTGTAAGTCTATTAGTTCTCTATATTCATTTAATGAATTCTTTATTGAATTAATTAATTTAAGGTCTTCGTCTAAAAAAGAATTAGGTTTTTCTGGAACTTTTCCGTTACAGTTCTTAACTACCATTGAAACAACTCTTTGAAAAAGATTACCAAAACTATTAGAGAGATCACTATTAACTCTATTAATTAATTGAGAAATAGAAAAGTCACCATCATTCCCAAAAGGAACTTCTCTCATTAAGAAATATCTAACCTGATCTAATCCAAATTTTTCTACTATATCAAAAGGATCAATTACGTTTCCTAAGGATTTAGATATTTTCTGACCTTCATTAGTCCACCAACCATGAGCAAATATTTTTTTTGGTAAAGGCAAATCAGCTGCCATTAAAAATGCAGGCCAATATACAGCGTGAAACCTAATTATATCTTTACCAACCATATGTAAATCAGCCGGCCATGTTTCTAAAAACGCCCTACCATCAACCTTGTCTGTATAGTTAGCAGCTGAAATATAGTTTGTAAGGGCATCTAACCAAACATACATAATATGATTATTATCATTTGGAACTTTTATTCCCCATGAAAAACTAGTTCTACTTACTGAAAGATCTAATAATCCCCCTTTTACAAAACTTACAACTTCATTTCTTCTTGATGCAGGACATATAAAATTTGGATTCTTTTCATAAAAATCAATTAATTTACTTTCCCATTTCTTTAAATTAAAGAAATAAGATGGTTCTTCTACCCATTCTACTGGGGAACCAGAAGGTGCCTTTCCATCAACAATTTCTGACTCAGAAAAGAAAGCTTCATCTCTTACTGAATACCAACCTGAATATTTTCCTAAATAAATATGACCATTTTCTAAAAGCTTGTTCCACAGTTTTTGACAAGATTCAATATGCCTCTCATCAGTAGTTCTAATGAAATCATCATTAGAAAATTGCATACATTTTAGCAAATCTTTAAAATTAAGTGAAACTTCATTTACAAATTCAATAGGTTTAACTTTTTTATTTTTAGCAGCCAACTCAACTTTTTGACCATGTTCATCCGTTCCTGTTAAAAAAAATACATTAAACCCATCCAGTCGCTTAAATCTAGCAATAATATCACAAGCTAAAGTAGTGTAAGCATGGCCAATATGAGGAATATCGTTCACATAATAAATTGGTGTTGTAACGTAAAAATTATTGTTCATTTAACTCACATGATCTAAAACTATGTCAAACATAAATCTTTTAAAAAATTCATACTAACATCTGATTTGTTTACATTTAATAAAAGTGCAGAATTCATATCTTTATCAAACTTTGAATATAATTTCAAAATATTTAGTTTACTATTTTTTTTAACAATAAAGTTAATAAAATCTTTTTCCTTAGTTAAAGTTGTTTCTAAAAAAAAATTTTTAAATTGATAAAAAACTACTTTCTTAATTAAATTAACAATCATTAATCTAAGAATAAATAATAAAAAAACCTCATCATTATTTTTTATAAAATATAATTTCATCAATGAATCTCTAATTTTTAAATATTTATTTGAACACATAAGATCATCTAAAAGATTTGAATAGCTTTTAAAAATTTCTTTATCATTAATTTTAAGTGCAAGCCCAGGAGATCTATTTGAAATATCTTTTATAAATAATAATTCGTCTTCCGAACTTGCTTTAATATGATTAAGCAAGAAAATATCAAAAGTTTCTTTATCTAATGGTTTTAAATTAAATACACTACATCTAGATGTAATTGTTTTTAATATATTCATTGGTTTATGAGAAATAAGGAAAATAAAAGAATTTTCTGGGGGTTCTTCAATTATTTTTAATAGTGAATTTAATGAATTAATACTCAAATTATCAATTGAGTTTATAACCGCAATTTTTATCCTTGATATTGAAAAAGTTTTATGAAAAAAAACATTTAATTTTCTAACGTTATCAATAGGAATTATTTTTTCGTCTAATTTTTTATTTAAAGATAAATAAAAAAAATCTGGATGCAAATTATTATCAAATAAATAAGATGATTTATTTGATTTTATTTTTTTTAAAAAATTATCATCCTTAATAATTATTTCTTTTAAGTCTGTTTTTTTTAAATTTTCATAGTTACATAA
>Ga0209090_10002408_pt1 | contig 11824 bp, 15 predicted proteins | sample ArcticOcean_MG_C_9_FD_187432 | JGI IMG/M metagenome (GOLD analysis project Ga0209090, IMG submission 187432) | Marine microbial communities from western Arctic Ocean - ArcticOcean_MG_CB2_152 (SPAdes) (version 2) | ecosystem: Environmental > Aquatic > Marine > Oceanic | place: Arctic Ocean... | reverse complement strand
ACAAGCATTTATGCTAAAGCTAAGCCTTCTGTATTCTGGTCACCAGAAACATATACGGCAGTGTGTGAATGGGGTGTAAAAAATAGCGAAGAAGTCTCAAGAAAAGAAAGTATATTTGGTAAAAAAATTACATATAAATATAGAGGTATGAGAGCTAAAATTAAACACGAGGAACAAACAACTCCCTTCGATGCAATAATAAGAATCAGCTCAACCGGAGGTAAGCCTAAAAAATGTATAGTGCGTACTGGTTCAGCTTGGTTGATAGATGACTACCTTGAAGAGATGAATAAATAAAATAATACTCTATGTTGTTCTTCAAAAACCTATAAATTTTGCTACTTCTGAAACAGGTCTTCTATTGGATATTACTCTGTTGGCAGGGAAGGAATTATCAGGATACCCCATGGCTACGCAAATCATTATGACTTCATCATCAGGTATATTTGCATAACGTCGTACAACAGGGGACTGCATTATACCTTGGCTATTAATGACAGCGCCTAGCCCCTTTGACCAACCAGCATTTACCAGGCCATTTACTACCGCCCCACAATCAAATTTTGAGATATCGTCGTCTTTTAGATTACTATCAAACGTCACAATAACCGCCACAGGTGCATCAAACTGTCGGAATCCTCTAAGAACCCAATCTTGTCTTGATTCTTTATCATCCCTTTCTATACCCATCTCCTTAAAGAGCTGAATAGCTACCTCTATTTGTCTTTCTCTATGTACTCCTTCGTAACCCAAAGTAGACCGTATTTCCCTGGAAGGCGCTACTCCAGAAATATTTTTTTCTGTATTTTCTCTTCTTATATTGTCTAAAACCTTACCTGTAACAATGTGAAAATGCCAAGGCTGTGTATTCATTGATGAGGGAGATCTGACAGCAAGCTCTAGAACTTCTTCTAAGATTTCTCGAGATACAGGCTTTGATTTAAAACCCCTTATGCTTTTTCTTCCTTTTATTACCTCATCAAACTCCATTTTATTCTCCCAATGTTTTCGCAAGACTAACTACTAATTTAAAAAAATCAATAAATTAGGATCTAAAACTATACCAGAAACAGGTGTGATGGTAAAAGTTCAATGTGCTATCTAGCTTCAATATTTTTGACACTAACTAACTCTAAAATGAGAAATTTTAGATAAAAAAAATGCCACTATTTCTCAAATAATGGCAAATTATAAGAATTTTAAATGGTCGGGGCGAGAGGATTCGAACCTCCGACCCCCTGGTCCCAAACCAGGTGCGCTACCAGGCTGCGCTACGCCCCGAAACATTTTAAATATTATATAGACTGTTTAACGTCTTTTTGTAATGATTTTTTTTAAGGCTTCTTTTTTTCTTAATTTAAAGATGGATGTAACACTTAAAACATTACGTGTCGAAACTTTAAGCATTGTATCGCAATAGACATAACCACGCTTAACATAAGAGACACTGCCATAACCTTCAAGCCACTCACCTTCTCTGGCGGCGGATAGAAACTCAGAATTAAATTTTATTGTTACACCTGCCCGTTTAGTTTTTGAATAAACCGCATGACCGAGAACGCCATCAGCAAAAGCCATCAGCATTCCGCCATGCGCAATATTTGCAGCATTACAATGTCTGTCTAGTATTAAGGCGCCATGCACCCAATTTTGATCGTCTTTTTTAATATAAAAAGGTCCATTATGATTTGTGAAGGGGCCTCTTCTTTCGTTAACAATAAAGCCTTCAGGAATAGCCTTCATTTTAAACTCCTTAAATATCTATTTTATTACAAGATTCGAAAAAGCTCTATATAATTATATTTGATTTAAATTATTAACCTTAAAAAAAGTAAAAATAAATTATTTCACTATTAATAAAAAATTTTATATAAGCTTTATTAAGTTTCAAAAACATTAGGAGTCGTTAAAATGGAAATGAAAGGTGAAAAAATAATCTTCGCACCAAAACAAGTAGTTTGGGATGCTCTAAATGATCCAGATAAATTAGTACAGGCCATTCCAGGAGCTCAAAATGTTGAAAAATCTGATGATGAAAATTTAACAGCAAATGTAAGAATTAAAATTGGACCAATAAGTGCAAAATTCTCTGGTAAAATTAAACTTTCTGATATAAATCCTCCAAATAGCTATACTTTGACTGGAGAAGGTTCTGGAGGAGCGGCTGGATTTGCAAAAGGAGTTGCAAAAGTTGCTTTAGATGATCACAATGATGGAACTGTTCTCAAATACTCTGTCGAGGCTAATGTAGGCGGAAAACTAGCGCAAATAGGGCAACGCCTAATTGATACAGCGGCAAATAAATTAGCAGATGAGTTTTTTGGAAAATTTAACAAAATATTATCTAATGATAAAAACCCTGAGGCAATCAGTGAGGTCAAAAAGAATGAGGGTAATTCTTTTGTATCGTCGTTTTGGCTGAGAACATTAATAGCTCTTTCTATTTTAAGTATTGTTTTATGGTATTTTTTAGGTCAAGTATAAAATAGCAACTAAATAAGCGAGGAAAATATGGCTTTAGTAGAAATTGAGGTTAATGGAAAAAATATGTCTTCCGAGGTCGAGGAGCGTCAACTACTTGTTCACTTTCTTAGAGATGACCTTAATCTAACAGGAACTCATGTTGGTTGCGATACAAGCCAGTGTGGAGCTTGCGTAATACATCTTAATGGTAATGCTGTTAAAAGTTGCTCTATGCTAACCGTTCAGGCTAATAACGCCTCAATTACCACTATTGAAGGTCTTGCTGATGGTGATAAGTTGCATCCAGTTCAAGAGGCTTTTAGAGAAAACCATGGTTTACAGTGCGGCTTTTGTACACCGGGAATGATAATGGCTGCAGTCGATATAATAAAAAGAAAACCAAATCTTAACGAAAAAATTGTTCGTGAGGAGCTTGAAGGAAATTTATGTCGGTGTACAGGATATCAAAATATTGTTAAATCAATATTAGCTGCGGCAAACAAGGTTTAGGGGATTAACTATGTATCAATTTAGCTATCTGAAAGCTCAATCAATAAGTGAGGCGGTAACGGCTCTTTCTAGCAACCCGGAATCTAAGATAATTGCAGGTGGAATGACTTTAATACCGACAATGAAACAAAGATTAGCATCGCCTGAGCAACTTATTGATATAAGGCACCTTGAAGAACTGAAGCATATAAAGATTGAATCTAATAATATTCTAATCGGATCTATATCAAGTCATTTTGAAGTCTCAACATCTGATATTGTAAATGAGCATATGCCATCCCTAGCAAAATTAGCGGAAGGTATTGGTGATCCTCATGTTAGATATATGGGAACAATAGGAGGTGCGATATCAAATAATGATCCTACCGCTGACTACCCCGCTGCATGCCTAGGTCTTGGAGCAACAATATCTACGTCAAAAAGAGAGGTAAAGGCTGAAGATTTCTTTTTAAATCTTTTTGAAACAAGCCTTGAGGAAGATGAAATTGTTACACAAATATCTTTCCCTGTTATAAAAAATTCTTGTTACATGAAATTTCCTAATCCTGCCTCAAGATATGCGATGGCTGGAGTATTTGTTTCAAAATCAGATACAGAGATCAGGGTTGCTGTAACTGGGGCTGGCGAAGCTGGTGTCTTTAGGTGGAAAGAAATGGAAGATGCACTTTCAAAGGATTGGTCAGTAACAACCGCAGAGTCGGTTAAGCTATCTTCAGAAGGTGTTATGTCTGATATTCATGGAAATTCTGACTATAGAGCTAATTTAGTAAATGTTATGGCCATAAGAGCTGTTGAAAAATTAATAAATGAACACTAATGATCCCATTGAATCAGCCCTGGCCTGGTTAAATAATGGTCATAAGGTAGCTATAGCAACAGTTATTAAGACTTGGGGCTCGGCTCCTAGAAAAGCAGGCTCTCAGCTAGCTATTAGAGACGATGGTTTAATGGTAGGCTCCGTCTCCGGGGGCTGTGTTGAGGGTGATGTAGTTTCAAATGCCTTAGAGATGATTAATTCTCCTTCAGTAAAATTATTACAATATGGTATTACAAATGATAAAGCCTGGGAGGTTGGCCTGGCTTGCGGAGGAGATATTAAAATACGTATCGAGTCTCTAAAAAATAATGGATAAAAAACTTCTAGAAGATATTTTAAAATTTAAACAAAGAAAAGAGTCCTTTTGCTTAGTATCAAAAGCGCAATCAACTGATACTCATATCGTAAGCTTAAAAGAAAGTAGCAGCAGTCCATTAAGTTCATTTATCAAAAAAGCTATAAAAGAAGATAAGCTCTTGTTGGTTGAAGAAGGTGGTGAAGAGTGGGTTATTAATCCCTTTAACCCTCCTGTGAAATTAATAATAGTTGGAGCAGTTCATGTTGCTCAATCTCTAGCTATAATGGCAGAAAATTTAGATTTTGAGGTAACAATTATAGATCCGAGAGAAGCATTTGCTCAACAAGAAAGATTTCCAAATAATAAAGTTATTTGCTCATGGCCAGAAGATGCCTTTAATGATTTAGACCTAGATTCACGAACAGCTGTGGTAACCCTAACCCACGAGCCAAACCTTGATGATGTAGCCTTGAAAAAAAGTATAAAATCTCAGTGTTTTTATGTCGGCGCACTAGGAAGTCGTAAAACACACCAAAAAAGAATTGATAGGTTTTTGGAAGATGGCATTGATGAACAGTCGATTGAAAGAATAAACGGGCCCATAGGTTTGCCGATTAATGCTCAGACACCTGGAGAAATAGCTATTTCTATTATGGCTGAGGTTATATCAGCATTGCGATATCAAAAAAAATCAATAAAAGAGTTAAGAGAAAATTGGAACAATCGTTAAATCAAATATCTTGCTTTATTTTAGCTGCAGGACTATCCAAAAGAATGGGTTTGGAGAACAAACTATTAAAAAAATATAATAATAATATTATTATTAATCAAACACTTAAAAGTCATTATGAAAGTAAATTAAAAAAAATTATTCTTATTGTTGGTCATGACAAAGAGGCTATCCTAGAGAGTACAAAGGATTTTAAAATACCCATACTAGACAATAACAATTATCAAGACGGAATGCTTTCTTCAATTTTAAAAATCAAAGATAATATTGATAAAGAAACAACAGGCATTATGATTTCTTTAGGGGATATGCCACTTGTAACCTCGGAGGATATTAACACTCTAATAGAAAATTTTATTGCAAACTCGGGTAAAAAGATTTGTATACCAAGTTTTAACAATAAATTGGGAAACCCAATGCTTATTCCTGTTGATACCTTCAAAAGGTTAACAATAAAGACTAATAATTTATTAAAAGATAAAGGTCTTAAGGGTGCAATTCTTGAAAATGGGTACGATATTGTGAAGGTGAAAGCCTCAAGGGGAGTTTTAAAGGACTTTGATAAAGCAGAGGATTTTAATTAATCATCTGAAACTGTTTAATAAGAAGCTTCCAATTTCATCGTGTATAACTAAATCGGCATAAGTGTCCAAATCAGTCTTTTCCCTATTTAAAATTACTAATTTTGACTTATTTTTCTTAGCTAAAATTGGGAAGTTAGCAGCAGGGTAAACCTTTAAGGAAGAACCTATAACAATAAATAAATCACAAGATAGTGTTGCCTCCTGCGCCCTTCTCATCTCATCCTCAGGCATTGATTGGCCGAATGAAATAGTAGCAGTTTTTATTATACCCCCACACTTACTACAAAGAGGTGGCTTCTTTGTGTCTTCAAAGTTTTTTTTGATAGTCTCTAGCTCAACCCTAAAATTGCAATCCAAACATTTTGCGTAAGTTGTATTTCCGTGCAATTCAATAACCTTATTACTTGGAATACCTGAATCTTGATGAAGATTATCAATATTTTGCGTAATAACGTTAGAAATACTTCCAGATTTACTTAGTTTTGCAATTACCATGTGACCAGAATTAGGCTTTGCTTGAGAAATTGTCACATCAATGGCAAATTTTCTTTTCCAGAATTCAACCCTCATCTCCTCAGATGACAAAAAATCTTGGAATTCTATAGGTTGATTTTTACTCCAAATACCAGTGGGGCTTCGAAAATCAGGTATTCCGGATTCAGTCGATATTCCAGCACCCGTAAAGATAACAACGTTAGAACTTTCATCGACAATCTCTTTAAAGCTATCAATAATCATATCTATTCTTATAAACAATAAGTAAGAAACCAGCAAAGCCTATGAAAAAAGGATTTACCCTAATTATTGCGAGGATGAAAAATCCTTTAGCATCTTTTTAAGCTCTAAGCTGTGCTGCTCTTCTTGACCGATCATATTTCGAGCGTATTCTTCTAAGTAAATTGATGCACCTTCAACGCTTTCAAGTAGTTTCTTGTATAGATTTAAAGCATATATTTCGTGCTCCAGGCTCTCTTGAAGTATATCTTGAATCGAATGCCTATTACTTTCATTAATTTTAGCAATTTTTTGACTTGGATGACCGTCTAATCCAGTCAATAACTCGCCTGCCTGTTGGGCATGAGTTAAAGACTCTTGAGCTTGGGCTTGAAGAAATTCAACTATTGGTATTCTATTTGGACCAGATACCATTAAGGATGAATGGGTATATCTAACTACTCCAGCTAATTCATATTCCATGACTTCATTAAGTATATCGCACACTTCGTTACTATTTATATCTCTCATCTTGTTCTCCGAAAATTGATTCTGATAGTTATAACAAAAAAAATAAGACTTGTGTGCTAATGCAATTTACTTGCACAAAAAAATTAAACTACTAAATTATGTAATGCTTTTAATAAAAGAAGATTGCTTTACCATCTATTAAAAATATATAAAGTTAGGGAGTTTTATTATGCGTAATTTATTTTTAACAGCTTTTTTTGGACTGTTTATATCGTTAAGTTTTAATGCCACCTCACAGACAATAAGTGCAGAAAGTAGATTTGAGATCATAGATGTGATGAATAAATATGCTATTGGAATTGATACTAAGGACTACAAGCTCTTTAGATCCATTTTTACAGATGATGTTGAGGTCAATATTGTTTACACCCCTAATTTTGGGACAGATACTGCGGTCACTATAAACGGTGCGGATAATTGGATCAATTATGTTGATAGTGAGATAGGTAAATTTAGGAATACTCAACATATGCTTGGAAATCCAATGATCTCATATGATGGCGAAGTAGCAATAGTAAGAACAGACTTAAGGGCAATTCACTACTATGCTGATAGACCCGACCTTTCTACAACTTTTTGGGGTTATTATGAAACTCATATGGTTAATCAAGGTGAATGGAAAGTTACCAAACATAAATTAACAGGTATAGGTGTTAACTAATAAGAATATTTTACACATATTATATCGGTATAAGAAAATTAGTTTTAAATTTAAAGAGAGCTGGGGTTAATTTCTAAGAAAAGACTAAGAACCCTTAGATGCCCAAAGGCACATCTGCATCAATAATCATTGATGATATTCCCCATTTTGAATCCTGTCTTGTAAGCGTGTAATAAGCATTAGCTCTAATATATCTTTCGTTGAGTTTATTAACTCTATAAAAATTTAATTTCACTATGGCCGTACCATCTGATTCCAACAATATATCTAGAGAATTTATAGTTGAATATTTCCATCCAGTTTTCTTTAAATTCTTGTAGTCTACAAGCTTTGAAATATCCTTGAGAATATTCTTTTTCCCATTATTCAAAACCATAATAGGCATATGAAAGTTTCTTTCCAAATTTTTGTTAGAATTAAAATCTGAAATATATTGTCGAATTAACGCTGTTGGTTTTGCTTTTTTGTTTGGTGTAGATTCTCTACCCCAATCTTCAGATATAATTTTATACATAACCAATATGAAGGCTGATAAAAGCACTACTGTTTGTGCTATCCAACCAAACCCTAATGCAATTTCAATCATTTTTACTCTCCGTAAATCAATTTATATGATTTTTAAAATTACTTCTAAAAAATAGATCTTAAATTTATTTAATTATTTAGATATTAAAATATCTTTAGAGTTGTTTTTATATTTTTACAAACACTTAATAATAATCTCTCCCTAGGGAAATATAATTCCCCTAGGGATTTTTTTATAAAGCAATACTTTAATACTAACTTAAAATATTAATTTTAACTTAACGCCATAATTTCTTCCTGGTAAAGGAACTTGATTCTTTACAAATGAAGAGTGGTTTCTGGCAACTTCATCAAGAAGATTTTTACCAAATATTGATAAATTTATCTTACTTTCATTGTTTAATGTAAAAGTTTTTCTTAAAACGAAGTTAAGCATTTCAAAGTCTTCAGTCATTGTTTCACCATCTCCAATATCATTCTGCTCTTCGACATCTTTATAAGTAAGATTTGCCTCAAGGTTATTTTCAGAATACGAAAGCGACAGGATATTTCTTGCAGGAACAATTCTTGGAATATTTTTTCCATTTTTAAATTCTCCTGAGACTGAATCCCTTCCCAAAGATAAAGTCAAACTTCCTCTATCAAATGAAAAGGCCTGACTTATTTCAAACTCATAGCCTTCAAGCTTAGCGTCATTTTGTAGATAATTTGAAAGTATAAGACCCTCATGATCGCCATGTTCTTCATCCTCATGATCTTCATGCTCTTCCTCTGTTTCATCTTGTAAATAGATATAATTATCTACTTCATTACTGAAAAGGTTACCCTTAAAGGAGAAATTATTGTTTTGATAATATATATTCAAATCAATATTGTTAGCAGTTTCTGATTTAAGGTTTGTATTGCCAACCTCAAATCTTCCAGTAACAAGGTGCGGACCATTCATAAATAATTCGACTGCTGAAGGAGCTCTTTCTAATCTTGAAAGTCCAAGACTAATATTCAAATTATCATTAATTTGTCTACCAAAGTTTATTGCAAAACTTGTTTTACTAAAATCCTTGTTATAAAAATCAATTTCTTCCTCATGCTCGTCATCATGATGCTCTTCTTCGTGTTCGTCATCATGATGCTCTTCTTCGTGATGCGCTAATGAACCATTTCTGGTAATTTTGTCATACCTTATACCAAAATCAAGATCGAACATTGGGAACTCTCTGCAAAGGTAGTAACCAATAGATAATTCTTCATTATCAGTGGGTCGCATAAATGCTTCAGCGCCAATAATAGAAATGTCTTCCTCAACATAGTTTAAAGAGATCTTTTGAGAAAATAAGTCATTTGATAAATCAAAAATTGCACCAAATTCTTTGGCTTCATTCTCAAAGTTTGTTGGGCCTTCTACATGACCTTCATGACCTTCATGACCTTCGTGCTCATCCTCACCCTCTTCATCAGCATGTTGCTCAGTGTGAAGATACTCAGATGATCTAAAGAAATAATTAACCTTTCTTAACCAAGAATTATTAACTATATATGAACCTTCAATATCGAAAATATCAGATTCCGTATTAGAAAAAATCCTTTCACCTTCATGCTCACCTTCTTCGTGATGTTCATCTTCATCATGGTGAGCTTCCTCATCATTATGCTCTTCACCTTCATGTTCGTCATGCCCTTCATGACCTTCACCATGAAAAGGGACACCGAAAAGACTTTCAGAATTTTTATAGGAAAAACCGAAATAACCCCAATCACCAGCCTTAGATAAACCAATTCTTTTAGATGTTGATTTAAAATCGGAATTAGGAAGGTAACCTAGATCTTCTTCATGTTCACCTTCATGTTCTTCTTCGTCATGGTGCTCTTCTTCGTCATGGTGTTCCTCTTCAGTATGGAGGACTGCGCCACTTGGAATATCAAAATTATCAAATTCTGAATCCTTGTAGGCTAAGCTTAAATTGAAACCACCGATATTATTTTGGTATGAGAAATCATGAGAATCTCCATCATTTACTGATTGAGATTCTAAACCAATACTTAACTTAGAATCTTTGAAGTCTTCTCTTGCTATTGTATTATCAATTATATTAATAATTCCGCCAATAGTTCCACCAGAATAAAGTAAAGATGATGGACCTCTTACAACTTCAATTTGTTGTATGTCATTTAAATCAACTTCATTCATGTGGTCTGAACCAAGAGAAGAAACATCTCTTAGAGTTTTGTTGTTATTCATTATTTTAACCCGGCTACCAGACATACCTCGAATTATTGGTTGGCCAACAGCTGATCCAAAATCTGAGGATGAAATACCTAATAAACCATTAAGTGACTCACCTAAGCTTAGAGTTGAATCTAAGAGAACATTGTTCCCTGATATAATATGAATAGGGTCATCAAGATCGCTTAATGTTGAATCAATATAAGATGAGTTAACAATAATCTCATCAACCTCATTAGAAACCTCATCGATTTCATTAGAGTGAAGTGTCTCACTGTGAATTGATAAAGCACTCACAATAAAAAGTGCTGAAAATAAATTTTTCATTTTTTACTCCTGTTAAAATTTAAAAATTGTATAAATTTAAATTTTAGGCGGAGCTCTCGAAAAAAAACTTTTAGCGATATGTGGGATAAAAATATCTAAATTTTGAAAATAATAAAAATTAGATAAAGAAAATTTTTCTAATATTGTTTCTGATAAGCCAACTTCAGAAATATTATTGATACAAAAATGACACTCAACTTTTGAATGCTCATCTTCTAATAAATCGTGGTAAAGCGGATCTAAATTTATTGAAGATACAAATAATAATCCCAGTAAAATAAGAAGATTTTTTTTGTTAAAAGCATAGGGAAATTTAATCATGGCAATCACAATCTAAATGCATGCAAAGTTTATAGTTTTTATAATGCGCTGATGAAATTAGAAAAGATCCAAGTGTTGTAAATAATATTTCTCCTGAAAAATTAAGAAACGATATATCTGTGAATAATGCAAAAATAATCATTGCTATACCAACTAAGCCCAACAAAAATACAAAAATGTTATTATGATTCTTTAAACCCAGTGTTAATGCAAAAATACTAGTAGGAATTACTAAAAATAAAAACGTATAATGAATTATCTCAATATCTAAACTTATTGTTATGTAACTTGAAAATATAACAAGAAAGGATGGAAGAATAAGGCAATGAATTAGACATAACATTGAGGCAGCAATAGATATTTTATCTGAAATCTTTTGTGCATTTATTAATTGTTTAAACATAATTGCTTCTTATCCTTTAACCTAAAACTGGTAGTCACCAAAAGAATAAAACTACCATAAATGGATCATGTAAACTATAATCCATGAAATGCAATATTTAAAATTTACCTAACTCATATATATTTATATAGATTTGTTATCATCGCAACAGCAGTTTTAATAATTAGATTGAAGTTTTTGATTAATTAAACAATATAAATATCCGATATTCCATTTTCTGTTCCTGATAGATTTACTATATCATAAACACCAAAAGCAGCTGCAAAATCAGCATAAGATAAACTTTCGCCAGGGTCACCGGAGGCTTTATTGCCTCCTAAATTATAAACAAATTCATGAGCCCCGTTTATAGTTATAGTCCTTGAATCTTCAAAAACCATTCTAGTAGAGTCATTTGAAAAAATTATACTATCAATAAAGGTATTTTCAGGAATTTGAATAGTATTATTTCCTGAAGTATCAACAATTGTAGTTGAAGAATTTTTTGATATAAGATTTGAAACGAAGTATAAGTCATCTCCCCCTAAACCTCTATGAGTCGATCCGCCAGTTAGAACAATAAAATCATCATAAGAGGTGGTATTTAGGGTACCACTTCCTGATGAAAAATTGAATTCGGTTAAGTTTTTCTTAGAAGAGTCAGAAGTTTCTTTTAATTCATACCCTGAAGTTATTTGTGAAAATGAAATACTGCTATTGGATAGAATGCTTAAAGA
>Ga0209090_10002405_pt1 | contig 11830 bp, 9 predicted proteins | sample ArcticOcean_MG_C_9_FD_187432 | JGI IMG/M metagenome (GOLD analysis project Ga0209090, IMG submission 187432) | Marine microbial communities from western Arctic Ocean - ArcticOcean_MG_CB2_152 (SPAdes) (version 2) | ecosystem: Environmental > Aquatic > Marine > Oceanic | place: Arctic Ocean... | reverse complement strand
TGGGTTGAATTACATACCGGAAGCTTTGCTCGTGCGTGGTACGATTCCGCTCACAGAGAGCAAGAACTCAATATTTTAAGGGAAGGCATGCGGATCGGAGTGGAACTCGGGTTACGAGTCAATGCCGGGCATGGAATCAATTATGAAAATGTCGAAGGAGCGAAGACTTTAGATTCAATTTACGAATTTAATATTGGGCATAGTATAATTTCTCGTTCCATAACCAATGGCTTGGTGGAATCGGTACAAAAAATGCGCTTCCTTTTAAATCAATGACATCGATGCCGGAAATTCCACCGGGGACTAATGTTATTGGTGTTGGGATTGATACTATAGAGGTCTCCAGAATTAAGGATTCCGTGGAACGACACGGAGAACATTTTCTAAATAAGATTTTTACTTCTAACGAACAGGCTTATTGTAATGATAAGTCAGATTCAGCGCCTTTTTACGCCACTCGATTCGCGGCTAAGGAAGCCATGGCCAAAGCATTTCGTACTGGCATGGGGAAGGATTTTGGCTGGTTGGATTCTGAGATCATACATGGCATGGTTGGAGAACCATTTATCAAGTTAAGCCAGTCTGGCCAAGAAATGCTTGAAAAAGTTGGGGCATCCAAAGTGCTGGTCAGCCTGACTCATTTGTCAACAGTTGCCTCGGCAGTAGTAATTCTAGTTTCCTGATGACGACACTGCCTAGCAATCCCATTCTGAGTTGCGAGGAGGCACTTGCATTTGAAACCAAGTACTTTGGTGGGGATCAAGAGCAAGAATGGCGGGTAATGAATCAGGCGGGTGAAGCGTTGGGCGATAGTCTTTTACGCGACATGCGCGAACTACGGACCATTCCCCATCGTCCTCGTATTTTAGTTTTGGTAGGTAAAGGTCATAATGGAGGGGATGCTTTAATTGCGGTCAAACGTTTACTCAAGACTATTCCCACCGCCCGTGCGGTACTATGGCAACTTTGTAAATGGCAGGATTGTAGGTCTCTTTGCCAAAGGGCTCATGATGAATTGATCGAGTTGGTTGGTAATCGAGTGGAGGAGGTTGAAATTTTGGAAAGTCTATCAGGAAGAGAAGAGATAGAAAATGTCCTCGCTCGTTTAGTTAAAGATCGAGATTTCTCAGCGTTGATTGATGGTTTACTCGGTATGCAGGCAAAACTCCCACTTTGTTCTCCAATTTCTGATTTAGTTTCTGTTATCAATCAATGTGATGAGATTGCGGTGCGTGCTTCTGTGGATATGCCTACAGGTATTGGAACGGGTTCTGAAAGCGAAGCATTGCGAGCAGATTTTACTTATGCTACGGGTATTGCGAAGAGCCCTATTATCAAGGAGGAGAATCAAAAATGGACAGGTCGTTTGCGCTATTTAGATCTCGGTTTTTTTAAAGGTAGTTCTAACATTAGTCCTTCAGTTTCAAAGACGGAGGTTCTATGTGGTTCTGCTTTGAAGAAACTGCGCAAATTAAGGCCTGCGGTCTGCGACAAACGTTCCAATGGTCATTTATTTCTGCTCGCGGGTTCAAGGGAGTTAGGTGGAGCCGCAATGATGGCTACACAAGCCGCCCTTAAAGCAGGTGTAGGCCTTCTCACGGTAGGAATCCCCGAGTCACTGCATGCTTCTTTTGTTGCCCAGCGACCCGAAGCGATGTGGATCCCCTTGCCCGAAACTCCCAATGGAGGTTTAGCTCTTGAGGGGTTAGGCAAGTTACGCCAATTTTTAAAAAAAGCCACCGCTTTGGCGGTCGGTCCAGGATTAGGTCTGGAGGGAGAAACTCATTCTCTAGTTCGTGAAGCTTTGAACTTATGGAAAGGCCCGGCAATTATTGACGCGGATGCCCTTCGTCCTGAGATTTTGGATAAAATTCCGGCACCAGATCGATTGATCCTCACTCCGCACGCTGGTGAATTTGACCGTTTGGCCGGTTCTCAATCTCTCCATGAATATTCATCCAGTAGAGGGTGTGTAGTAGTTCTGAAGGGTGCTCATTCCCAAATTGTGTCTTCGGGAAAACATCTTTTTTCATTCTCGGGTAGTTCACTTCTTGCACGAGCTGGAAGTGGCGATTTACTTACGGGCATTCTTGGTTCTTTGCTTGCGAAGGGTGCGCATGATTTATTTTCTACTGCGGCACTTGGCGTGTTGTGGCATGGTCGGGCAGGGGAGGTTCTCGCTCGCCAACATGGACAGGAAGCAGTTTACATAACTGATATTTTAAACTATTTATCCTTCGCAATACGAAATGACTTCTAATCAACCCACTCTTCTTGTTCTTGCCGCAGGCATGGGCACTCGCTATGGGGGCCTTAAGCAACTCGAATCTATTGGTCCAAGTGGGGAAACCTTAATGGACTATTCCATTTATGATGCTCGAAAAGCTGGTTTTGAACGAGTTGTATTTCTTATTCGAAAGGAAATGCAGGAAACCTTTGAAGAACAAGTGGGTCGCAAATATAAAAATATTTTAAATGTGGAATATGCATATCAGGACAAGGATGATTTACCCATAGGATTTTCTTGTCCAACAGATCGGCAAAAACCATGGGGGACAGGTCATGCAGTATGGGCGGCTAGAGAGGTTTTGAGCAATTGTTCTTTTGGAGTGATTAATGCCGATGATTACTACGGAGCCGAAACATTTTCTCAGCTCATTGATACCTTTTCTCCCATCGCCCCGAAAGATAAAAAATTATCCTGTGCAATGGTAGGCTTTCAATTATCTGAAACTCTCTCAAAATATGGATCAGTTTCTCGTGGGATTTGTCAAACCCAAGGTGATCGCCTTTTGTCTGTAGAAGAATGGACGGGTATTATTCGTAAAAATTCTATTACAGGAAAGAATTCAGATGGCGTGGAGAGGGAATTGAAAAGTGATGATATTGTATCAATGAATGTTTGGGCATTTCCTAAGAGTATTTTTTCGTATCTTCAGACCAGTTTTGAAAATTTTCTTTCAACTCTCTCAGATCCAATTAAATCAGAGTTTTACTTACCCGCAGCGGTGGATGAGTGGATACATGATGGAGCAGTAGAAGTTAAGGTTCGCTCTGCCAGTTGTGAATGGATTGGTGTTACTTACCAAGAAGACAAACCTCGTGTGGTTGAATCTATTGCGGGATTAGTGAATAAGGGGAAGTATCCAAGTCCCTTACTTAGGTAATTACTAATTAGTTTTTAATTGTGGTGAGATAGTAAAATCACCATCAATAATAGAAACATTTTATAACTTAATTTATTAGGAGAAGTCGGGTGTAATCTCAATTTTTTCTCCAGCTTTAATTTGTATCTTACCAGATTTATCTGGATCATTATCGTTTCGATAAAGTTGTACAGTTAGTGATGCGTTTTTGCGAGGAGGGGACCATGCCCATTTACCAATTTCGATGAAGTTCATTGGTACCCCTTCATCCCAGTTGAGTCCAGGTCCTTCGCCTCGGAGGTAGGGTTTATTGCCAATGCCAATCATGACATTTGCTACGACCGAGGTGGTTCCTGTCTGAGAAATTTTTGGTTTGATCGGTTCTTCTTTATCTGGAAGGGGAGTCGAAAAGTTATTAGGATCAGTTTCCTGCAGAATTGCATCTACTTTTCTAATTGTTTCTTCAGGATCTGGTAAGCCAAGATCAAGTTCGTTATCGTAGGCGTCCTCTTGGCTCTCAATTTCTTGCGGTTCAGTTTTTTCAGATTGATTATCGATTTCTCCCAGTCCATCCGTTTTTTCATTTAGGTTTTCTATCTCTTCTTCAACAGTTCCCGGATTATTTTCGCTCTCCTCCTCTTCAATTTCGTTATCTTCATCTGCAGGAATGATGCTTTCTTCATCAGACTCTAAATCCTCTTTTTTGTTTTCGCTAGTAGTAGGTGATGCTTGATCTGTTGAATCTTCTGATTGATCGAGTTCGTTTTCATTAGTTTCTTCAGTCGCACTTATTTGTTTTTCTTCACGAGAAACAAGCTCTTTATTCGAGTCTTCTAAAGAAGTTTCCTCTTCAGATTCAGGAAATGAATTTTCCAAGTCCATGCTTGAGGGTTGGTTTTCATCAACTTGCTTAGTTTCCTGTATCTCCTCATCTATGCTGAAGGTAGTATCAACTTCTTTTTCGATAATAACCGGTTTTGGGAATTCAGTAGGTATTTTACCCACAATTTTATGAAGATCTTTAATTTCTGATGATAATGTATCAACGGCTTTTTGGAGGGTGGGAATAGATTGAATTGCTTGATCGAGAGCAGGGTTGGATTCGGGTAATAGAGGAGTTTGAACAATAAGTTCTTCTAAATTGGTAATTTTTTGTATTAGGCTGTTTTTAATTTCTTCTAGGTTTTTTGGAATTTGATTAAGAGTCGGGTCAATTTTCGATTCTTTTGCTAATGCTTCAGAAACAATTTTGTCAACCAAGGTCGGAACTTTATCGACTTTGACTGAAAAAGCTTCGAGTTCACTTCTCATTTCTTTTATATCGAAATAAGTCTTACGATGAAGTTCCTCGTCTTTTCTCTTTGCCGGGTCAAATGCAATTGCAAGAAAACGATCTATCAGGTGGGGTATAAAGACGAGAATGGATGCCAATCCAGAAGCTAGAATACATGTGGTGAGCTGCCATTGGTCAAGGGTTTCACTTACTTTCAAATGAAGATATGCAAATCCAAGAACTAATGTAACAATAAACAAGGCTGCTAAATAGAAAGGCCATTTGGTTACCCCTTCTTGATCATCTTCATTATCTGTATAATCCATTACTAATTTATAAGTCGAAATATTTTCTGTTTGTTTTTTCTGAAAGAACCAAGCGAAAAATGAAAAAGTTGCTCATTTATGTTCGGTCTCGTTCGATAAACCCAACTTTTCTATATACTTTGCCTAAAATTTTATAGGCTCGCTTTTGAGCTGCGTCAGCTCCTTGGGAAAGAACTTTTTTGAGATAAGTTTTATCCTCAATCAATTCGTGGTATTTTTCACGAACAGGCTTGAGGGAATCGCTTATAAGTTCAGTCAATTCTGACTTAAGTTCTCCATATCCTTTTCCCAAAAAATGTTCTTCTAGTTGTTCGGTGCTCTGCCCAGAAAGGGCTGAGTGAATTGTGAGAAGATTCGATATACCGGGTTTTTTTGAAGTTGCTTTAATCTCCGAACCAGAATCAGTAACAGCGGATGCAATTTTCTTTTTGATTAAATCTGGCTCATCAAGAATAAAGAGAGTCGCCCGTTCAATTTTATCAGATTTTGACATTTTACGATTCGGGTCATCAAGGGACATAATTCTAGAGCCGATCTTGGGGACATAAGGTTTTGGAATGGTAAAAGTTTCAGAATATTGATTGTTGAATTTCTGAGCAAGATCGCGGCAAAGTTCAATATGTTGACGTTGGTCTTCACCTGCGGGTACCAAGTCCGCATTATAAAGTAAAATATCAGCTGCCATTAGAACAGGGTAGCAGAGCAAGCCCGCATTAATAGAAGCTTGGGGCCGAGCACCATCATGAGTGAATTTCATGTCACCATTTTCCTTATTTGATGCTTTGAATCCAAGCTTAGCGGTTGCATCCTTAAATTGGGTCATTCTTTGCAGTTCTCCAATCGGCGTAATACAAGTAAGGATCCAGGCTAATTCAGTATGTCCAATCACATGAGATTGAACAAATTGATGGCATTTTTCAGGATCAAGTCCGCAGGCGATATATTGTGCTACGCAATCAAATACTGTTTGACGAAGAATTGCAGGTTTTGAAGGTGTCGTGATTGCGTGAAGGTCAACAATACCAAAAAAGCATTCATGGTTCTCAAGCATTTCAGACCAATTGCGAACCGCTCCTAAATAGTTGCCTAAAGTTAATTTCCCAGTGGGCTGAGCGCAGGTTAAAATGACTTTTTTTTGATCTCCTGAGTTCATAAGATTTTCAAAATAAATAGTTTGTGGACATGATATTATTATTTTATATATATTATTTTGAAATAATCACCCTAAAACATATACCCCCTCCGTTATGGATAAGAAATCCACCCAATCGATTCATGAAGATTTGAGAGATCTTCTCAAGCGTTGCCCAGCAGGGACGTATGAAGCTGCCCTTGCTTTTCGTGTAGATAAAGATGTCTCACAAATTGAGAAAATAGTCATAGGGATTATTGACCGACACCTTGAACCAGAGCAAAGAGAAATTCTTTTAGATAGTGATGATTCTCTTAGAATGTACGAAGACTTAGGTATGGATTCGCTGACAATGCTTGAGATTGTTATGCTTATTGAGCAAACTTTAAAAGTGAGCATTGATAACGAAGAACTTCGAGATTTAAGAACTTTAGGAGATGTGAAAGCCTACCTGGATGCGAAAGCCCGTGGTCAGGAACCACCCAAGCGTTCGAAGAGTTATCGTGTAGAGGAGATTGCATCATTGATGCCTCATCGAGAACCTTTTCTATTTTTAGAAACTGCCAAAATTGATGGTGAAGTAGCAACCGCTACATACAAAATTTCAGGAAATGAGTATTTTCTAGAAGGTCATTTTAAAGAAAATCCTGTCTTTCCCGCATCGATAATGATCGAAGCACTTGGACAACTTTGCGTATTTTTTCTTCTAAAAGGTGATAACACCTCCTTGAGTTCCAAGGTTGATCCTAATACGATCTTTTTTACCTCATGCGATGGAGTTAAATGTCGAAGAATTTGTAAACCTGGTGACAAATTAACGATGAAGGTACAAGTTTCTAGAATTCGACATCCGCTAGCTTGTTTCCAGGGAGAAATAACAGTGGAGGGAGAAAGGACTGCTCATGCAGAAGAAATCAAATTAGCATTTGATTATTTTCCTATAATTGATGCACAAAATGAAGATTCTACTGGGCAGAAAGCTCAAAAGAGGGTTTCCTCAAACGTTAAAACGGGACTCGCTACTAATGGAAGCAATGGGAATACCGGAGGAGGTCAAATTCCTGACCGTTTTGTTAAATACGAATCAAAGTCTTAATTAAGCATTAGGCTTTTGCTTTTCCACGACAAAATAGAAATTGATTAAGGTCGCATTTTTTTACGCTACCTTTCCTCGTCCAACGGAGACCTTCGTGAGACGAGAACTCCGTGCCTTTAAACAAATTGGTTTCAACCCAGATTTGTATTCAATTTGGAAGGGTCATTCAATGTGGGAAGGCAAGCAAATCTATCGCTTTAAATTTTCAAGATTGTTATCTTTGTTTTTTTGGATTCCCTATTGGAGTTGGAGAAAGCCAAAAGCCTTTAAGGAAATTCTAAATGAGCTTTTGAAAAAGCCATGTCCAAGTTTACAAAACTGGAACGAAACATTTCTTGCATTGGGCTTTGCATTAGTGGAAGCTAGTAATTTTAAAGTCAAAAACTACTCACTAATTCATGGCATATGGGCAACGATGCCTGCAACTGCTACATTGGCTTTAAGTAAATTAATAGATGTGCCCTTTTCTATGGGGGCGCATGCTTATGATGTTTTTCGAACAGGAGGGGACTGGTTACTTGAGTTGAAATTTCGAAATGCGGTATTTATAAGAACTTCTTCTCAGTCAACGGTAAGAAGAATTGAGCAAGTCGGAGTTTCATCGGGAAAAATTAAATTAATTCGAAGAGGTTTAACAAGTTGGCCTGTTAGGGAAAATTTTCTGATGATTGATCATTCTCGATTGGAATTATTAAGTGTGGGTCGATTAGTTGAGAAAAAAGGGTATATTCATCAATTACAAATTGCAGCCAGTCTTCTTGAGGAATCTATTCCATTCCGCCTGCGAATTGTAGGATCGGGCCCATTAAAAAAATTTCTCTTAAAAGAAATAAATCGTTTAGGTTTAATCGAAAATGTCATTTTCCTAGGCAGTAAATCTCAAAAAGAAACTAGAGAGGTTTACTTGAATTCAGATGTATTTATTTTTACTGGAATAATTGCGAAGGATGGCGATCGAGATGGTATTCCTAATGTGATTCCGGAAGCAATGTCAGCCGGCTGTTTAATTTTAGCATCTAGTCATGCAGGTGCATCCGAAGCTTTTATTGATGATGTTTCAGGTTTCTCATTAAATCCTAAAGACACACAAAAGTGGGTTTCTATATTGAAGGAGTTTTGGGAAGAACCAGGCTCATTTCAATTGATGAGAAAAAGGTCAGTTAAGCACACAAGGCAAGCATTCGATGTTTTACAAACTGCACATTCTTTTCATTCAGTAATCGAACAAAACCTTGATTTATGACTGAAGAGAAACTTTTCATCAGCATAATTATTTCTGTTTATGATCAATTGGAATACACCAAACGATGCCTGCATGAATTAGACAAAACCTTAATGGGGGAAATTCGTTATGAGGTTATCATCATTGATGATGCGAGCAAAGATGGAACGAAAGAATTTCTCCAATCACTTGAACACCCTTTTAGCATCTTTTTCAACGAGAGTAACCAAGGGTTTGCTAAAAATAATAATTTTGGTGCACGAAAAGCCCAAGGAGAATATTTGTGTTTTCTTAATAACGATGTTTTTGTTCAGGGAAATTGGTTATTGCCTATGCTTCAAGTCTTTAAAGATAAACAAGATGTTGGAATAGTAGGGAATGTGCAGAAGTTATCGGACTCAAGGTCCTATGATCATATGGGGGTTGTTTTTTCTCCCCAAGGCAATCCCAGGCATTATGGTCAAGGTTTCTATCATCGTCCATTTAAGGGAAAGGTTAAAAAATGGAGTGCCGTTACTGCTGCATGCTGCGTAATGAAGCGTGAACTATTTTTAAAAGTGGGAGGTTTTGATGAAGATTATTTAAATGGATGTGAGGATGTTGATTTATGCCTTCGCCTAGCAGAGCAAAATTTAGATAACTACATCGTGCACGATAGTGTAGTTTTGCATGTAAAATGTGCAAGCGAAGGTCGTAAATTATTTAATGATCAGAATGCACAAATTCTTTTAGAAAGATGGAGAGGTTCAATTCTTTCTAACCAATCAATAAATGATCAATATTCTTATGCAAAGACATACTTATTTCGAGGCTTAGTTAGACCTTGGTCAATCAGTCTGAGCAAATTAATCGAAGCGATGTTGATATTTTTACGCTTAAAAAAATTAAATTTTTGACTTAGCGTAAATCATTGCTTCTTCGATACGATCAAGGTCTTCTTCGGTATGTGAAGCGGAGATTGCAGTCCGTATTAAGTCTTTACCTGGTGGTACACCAGGTGCTACCGAAATGATCGCGTATATTCCTTTTTCAAGAAGGGCTTTCCAAAAATAGTAAACTTTTTCTTTTTCTCCCAAGACAATCGGAATTGCGGGAGTTTCACTCTCCCATGTGTCTAATCCTAAGTTTTCTAGAATACTTCTATATCTTTCTAAGTTTTTAAACAATTTTTCTTGGTGTTCAGGTTCATCTTGCATGATCTCAAGAGCTGCTTGTGCACAGGCACAGGAAGCAGGTGAGAGGGCTGCGGAAAAGATAGTTTGTTTAGAATGACTTCGCATATAATCAATTGCTTCCCTTGTTGAAGCAACAAATCCACCAGCTCCCGCAAGGGATTTCGAGAAACTCGCACAAAGAACATCGACTTGATCGATCATTCCAAAATGATCCGCTGTACCTCTTCCGTTTTTTCCCAAAACACCAAATCCATGGGCATCGTCGAGAATAATGAACGCTTTATGTTTATTCGCTATTTCAACAAACTCGGGTAGCTTTGCAATGTGTCCTTCCATTGAATACACACCTTCAAGCACAAAGATATTATTTTTGGATTCTTCGTACCCTAAAATCTCGGAGGCATGAGATGGATTGTTATGGGCAAATCGTTCGCAACGAGCCCCGCTTAATTGTATTCCACTCCAAAGCGAAGAGTGTAAGTTCTTGTCAGCTAAAATAAGATCCTTACGCTCTGCAAATCCAGTTATTGCTGAAGCACAAGCCAAATATCCGGCTGAAAAGACATGGCATGCTTCTTTCCCCAAAAAATCGGCCAGTTTTTCCTCCAATTCTTGGTGGAAAATTCTACCTCCGTTCGCAAGTCGTGCTCCTGTCGTGCTGCTGCCCCATTTCTTAATTGCTTCGATGCCGGCCTCTTTGATTTTAGGGTGGTTAGATAAGCCAAGGTAATCATTGCTTGAGAGCATGATAAATTCCTTACCATTCTTGAATACCCGAGTACCCTCCTGTTTGTCAAAAATGTGATAATAGGTATCGTATTTTAGTCGTAGACGGGTGGAATCATCAGAACGAATTCTTTTCCATAAGGGAGAACTTTGGGATTTTAAAAAAGGGAATGACATTTGAATTTTCTTACAACTAAAACAAATTAGTTGAAAGAAAAATAACCTAAAGTTCTAAGAATGAAAAACTTATTAGTAGATTTACTATTCGGTACGTTTGATGATATGAAAGCCAAAACCTGTTTCCACAACCTCTGAAATGCTTCCCACATCAAGGGCGAATGCAGCTTCAGAAAATTCCACAGCCATAAATTCAAATTTAAATTTCCCTAAGTCTCCACCTTTGGACTTACTTGGTCCATCAGAATGTGTCTTTGCCATTTCGGCGAAATCTTTTTTCTGATTAACAATTAGATCTCGAATTCGCTCCGCTTCGGCTTTGGCTTCGCTTTTAGATCGTGTGATCTTTGCATCTGCTCGATCTGCCCCCTTGAAAGAAATTAAAACATGAGAAGCTTTAATTTCTTCTGGCATTTCAGCATTTTCATCTTTGGCTTTTACGAATTCATTTCTTTCTAAGCGAATCTTTTTAAACACATCGTTTGAAATAACATAATACCACTCGGCTAAGTTTTCATTGAGTTCGTTAACTCGTTTTTGTGCTTTTGCGACTTTTTCATTAAATTCTCTTTGCTTGTTTGCATTGGAGGAATTAATTCGTGCGATTTCGGAATCACGTTCGGCTTTTTTCTTAATGAACTCTGTAGGCTCCACAGCTTGGTCATTTGAAATTTTGGCTGGAGATGCTGGTTTATCTTTAGCAACCACTGGGGGCAGGGGAGGGATAGTAGTTGGCGGGGCGGACGAAGGTATGAAGTTAGGCGGTGGGCCAGGGGGTGCAATAGAGGGCACCTTAGCTTCTGCACCATTTTCACCGGAGTCTCCTTTGACTCCTTTAGCATCTGAGGAATTTTGATCTTTAAGATTAGGGGAGCCAGGTTCTGATAATTGTTTGGGTACAGGTTCCAGTTGGAGTGGGTCTAGTAAACTTTGGTTTACTCGAGCAAAGGCGTAAATGTAACGACTGTCACCAGTAGAATTTTCATCCTCCTCTGGTCCTCGGTAAATATCTCCGAATCGAAGTACATATTCTACTCCGTCTTTCATCCCTACTAGAACTTCACCCTTGTTGGAAACAACCTTAGGAACTTGCTGGCCTTGTGGGTTTTGAACTGCAACCGTGTAAAACCCTTTTTGTTGAAGTGATTGTACGACAGCCTGATTTTTTTGGTCTTTAAGGTTATTAAAGAACTCGTTTCCTTGTTTTAAGTTATTAACTAAGATTGCTGGTTTACTTTCTACATCAATAATCTTCAGGTCATCGAGCGCATCTTTCAGTGCATCGAGCTTGTCTTTATCTAGTTCTTCTTTTTCGTTGAGAGTAGATCCGCTCAATTTCCATTCTGAATTATCATAATCCAACACAAGGGGCTTGTCTGTACGATTTAACTGACCTTGAGCGAGGTTCACTTCATAATTATCAAGAGTTATCTGTTTAATGTTCCATTTGTCTAGGTCGAGGAAATCCTTTTCAACCCAATCAACAAATTTGGTTGAGACATCGTTGGCATTTCTAACTTCAGCAGTGAAAACGGTGTTTTCTTCCGGTTTACGTAC
>Ga0209090_10002404_pt1 | contig 11831 bp, 5 predicted proteins | sample ArcticOcean_MG_C_9_FD_187432 | JGI IMG/M metagenome (GOLD analysis project Ga0209090, IMG submission 187432) | Marine microbial communities from western Arctic Ocean - ArcticOcean_MG_CB2_152 (SPAdes) (version 2) | ecosystem: Environmental > Aquatic > Marine > Oceanic | place: Arctic Ocean... | reverse complement strand
AATGCTTTCGGAATCTGTAAGATTAGAATAAGTATTTAAAGAAATATGAACCATATAACCTACCCCGTTACAATCTATAACAACTTCTGTGGGTGATTTTTCAATCATCCTGCCTTTTAATTGTGTTATCATTTTTTAATTTTAGATTTTTTTTGTGCATCTACTACTGCAACCGCTGACATGTTTACCATTTCTTCAACGCTTGCTCCTAATTGAATTACATGTACAGCTTTAGACATTCCCATCATTATTGGACCTATCGATAATGCATTGTCTAATTCCTTTATAACTTTATAGTTAGTGTTGGCTGCGTCTAAATTTGGGAAAATCAATGTATTTACCTTTTTACCTGATAATTTAGAAAAAGAGAACTTCTTTTGAAACATTTCTTTGTTTAATGCAAAGTCTGATTGGACAGGTCCATCTACATTAATTTCAGGGAAATTTCTATGTAAAAACCTTACTGCCTCATTCACTTTCAAAACCATTGGATGAGTTGATGAACCAAAATTTGAATATGAAACCATTGCTATATTTGGCTCCAAACCAAACATTTTAACCGTTTCAGAAGTCATTTTCGCTATTATTGCCAAATCTTTTGCTGATGGATCTATATTAATTGAAGTATCAGATAAGAAGATGGGACCTTTACTAGTTATCATTAAATTAGTAGTAGCTACTTTATTTACACCTGGAGCTCTTCCAATAACTTCAAGCATTGGTTTGACAGTTACTGGGTAACTTCTAGAATATCCTGATATTAAAGTATCTGCATCTCCATTACTTAACATCATAGCGGCAAACAAATTTCTTTCCTTCATTTTGTTGACCGCACTAAAATAAGTAACCCCTTTTCTTTTTCTCATTTCCCAATATTTTTTACCATATTTTTCTCTATTATGAAGTTCTTCTTTAGATTTTGGATCTATTATTGGAAGGTCTGCGTCAAACTCTATTTCTTCTTTTAATTCTTCTATTACTTCTTTATTACCTAAAAGGATAGGAAATCCTATACCTTCTTCATGAACAATTTGAGCTGCCTTAAGAACATCTAAATGATCTGCTTCAGCGTAAACAATTCTTTTAGGAGAAGTTTTAGCTCTATCGATCAAAACTCTAACAATTTTTTTATCACTTCCTAACCTGTTATGTAATTCTTCTTCATATTTTTTCCAACATTCTATAGGTTCGGTTGCTACACCAGATTCCATAGCAGCTTTTGCTACTTCTGGCGGAATTTTCGTTATAAGTCTAGGATCAAATGGTTTAGGAATAATATAATTTTTTCCGAAAGTCAGTTTGGTCTTATCATAAGCTATATTGACAAATTCAGGGACTGACTCTTTTGCTAATGAAGCCAAAGCTTTTACTGCAGCCATTTTCATTTGATCATTAATTTTGGTAGCCTTTACATCTAAAGCTCCTCTAAAAATAAAAGGAAATCCAAGAACATTATTAACTTGGTTTGGATGATCTGAACGACCAGTTGCCATTATAATGTCATCTCTAGTTTTCATAGCTAAAGAATACTCGATTTCTGGATTTGGATTAGCCATTGCAAAAACAATAGGGTTTTTTGCCATGCTTAATAACATTTTTGGCGTTACCATATCTGACTTAGATAATCCTATAAAAACATCTGCATTTTTAAAAGCATCTTCTAAAGTGTCTATTTTTTTAGTAGTTGCAAATTCTTTTTTTTCAGATGTTAGATCTTTTCTATTTGACCTAATAACCCCTTTGCTATCAGTCATTATTATGTTTTCTGGTTTTAAACCAAAAGCCTTATACATTCTTGTACATGAAATGGCTGCTGCTCCAGCTCCACAAACTACCATTTGAACATTTTCAATTTTTTTTTCAACAATATCTAACGCATTTAACAACGCAGCGGATGAAATTATAGCTGTACCATGTTGATCATCATGCATAACAGGAATATCCAATTCTTCCGAAAGTCTTTTCTCAATTTCAAATGCTTCTGGAGCTTTAATATCTTCCAAATTTATTCCTCCAAAAGTTGGTGAAATATTCTTAACTGTTTCTATAAATTTTTCTGTATCCTTAGTGTCGATTTCTATATCAAAAACATCTATTCCTGCAAAAATTTTAAAAAGCAATGCTTTCCCTTCCATAACAGGTTTAGAAGCTTCTGGTCCTATATCTCCTAATCCAAGCACTGCAGTTCCGTTAGTAATTACAGCTACCAAATTTCCTTTAGAGGTATACTTATATACATTACTTTTATCTTTCTCTATTTCTAAACAAGGGTACGCTACACCTGGAGAATACGCTAGAGACAAGTCTCTTTGCGTACTATAATTAGTGGTTGGTGATACTTCTATTTTTCCAGGATTTGGTTTGGCATGATAAACTAACGCGTCTCTTCTGTTATTTTTATTTTTCATTTTTTTAAAGAGATTAGTTAACCTTTTTTACATTATAAATTTATAAAAAGCATTCTCAATAACATAGTAAATAGATAGTATTAAAATTTTTAAATAAAAACTATAATAATTAACTAGTCTAAATATTTATCTATGCTTTATATTTACATTGTTAAAAGAAATATTAATCAAAAAAATATATTGAAGAATTTTATTTTAATTACTTCTTGCTTTTTATTTGCTTTAGGTCTCAATGCACAGTTAAGTAAAGTTCACTACATCCCACCATTAACTGCTAATGATGACCCTGGAGATCAATGGATGTATATTTCAACCCCTAGCATCACGCCCGTTAAGTTTGAAGTTAAAATTGGAGGAGTACTAGGGGTTACAAATGATTCTGGGACAATATTCGCTAGTGGTGAAGTAGATAAAAATAATCCTATTGCAATTGAATTAGCTCAGGACCCAGGAGATAACAACGGATGGTGGAGCAATCTATTTATAGAGCAATCAGAAACAGAGCAAATTTTAAATAAAGGATTTATAGTTGAAGCTAAATCAGAAGTATATGTTTCTGCCAGAGTAAATTCTGATGGAAATCAATTTCAGGCAGGAGCTATTGTTAGCAAAGGGAAATCAGGCTTAGGAACAAGGTTTAGGGCTGGGATGTTTCAAAATCAAAATTCAGGTCATATTGGTTTTATATCTGTTATGGCCACTGAAGATTTAACAAAAGTAAGCTTTACTTTCACTAAAACCGTTGAAACAATTGGAGGTACTAAAACAATTGATTTTCCTTTAATAATTGACTTAAGTAAAGGAGAAAGTTATGTTTTGGCTAGTACAGGAAGAGGGTCTGGTGGTGATTTTTTAGGAAACGAACTTATTGGAACATTAGTAAGTTCTGACAAGCCAATAGTTGTAAATACAGGCTCAGCTAGTGGAAGTTTTGAAACATCAACTGGAGGTCAGGATTATGGCATGGATCAAATTGTTGGATCTGATTTAGTAGGATCTGAATATATTTTTATAAGAGGAAACGGTTACGATGGTTGGGAAAATGTACTAATTATTGCAGATCAAAATAATACCGAAATATTAGTTAATGGACAATCTTATGGAACTCTTGCCAAAGCAGGAGACTATTTTATAATTGAAGGAGACCAATTCAGCTCTCAAAGTCCAGGGGGAAACATGTATGTTAGATCTGCTAACCTTGATCATAAGCTATTTGCTTTTCAAGGTACTGGAAGTGTATATGATTTAGCAAATGCTGCTGCTGCAAATCAAGGAATGTTTTTTGTCCCTCCATTAAATTGTTCGTCAAAAGGTGATGTGGATAATATTGCATTTATAGATAAAATAGGAAATAAAACATTTGAAGGAGCTGTCTCTTTTATAACAAAGAAAAATGCAACAATTTTAATTAATGGGAATCCAATTGAAAGTTTTGGTGGAGTTTCAGGTCCTTTAGAAGTTACAGGGAATGAAAACTACGTTACTTATATTGTTAAAGAATTAACGGGAAATATTGCAGTTACTGGAAGTGATGAATTATACGTTGCTTATTTTAATTTCAGTGGAGCAGCGACAACTGGAGGGTTTTATTCTGGTTTTGCAAGTCCACCAGAAGTGGTTTTTGATGTAGAGCTTGAAGCCCTAGGTTCGTGTATAAAACAAAATGGAGAATCTAATATTATTTTAACAGCATCAAAAATCGAAAATTTTGATAGCATTAGATGGTTAATTGAAGATGAATTTGGAAATTTTATCCCTATAGGAAATAACGATTTAATTTTCAAACCAACAATAGCTGGAGCTTACAAATTAGAAGGAGTGCTAGAATGCTCTAGCCTTAATTTTCTATCAAATAAAATTGTCATCAGCATCTGTCCATCAGATACTGATCAAGATGGAATTATTGATAATATTGATATAGATAAGGATAATGATGGTATTAGTAATAACACAGAATCTTTTGGAAATGCTTCAATTGATTTAACTAATGAGGAAAGTCCATCTGTTAAGTTTGAAAAAAACGAGACTATTAATACTTCTATTTTAGAAAACGGGGGGGTTATAACTAGCGTTCCAGCTGATGTTAATGCTTTTGAAGGTAGCGAGAATGGGGTGTTTAAATCAACTGTCTTTGCTGGAAATGATGTTCAATTAAATTATACCCTTTCTTTTAAAGAAAAATTAAACATCATATTTTCTGATAACCCCGAAGAAAATGAAGGTAATAATGAAGATGTTTTTATAATTAAGGTTTTTCCCATTTCTCAAAATATTACTCTTTTAGATCCAAATGATAATCTTTTGGTAGATACTAATTTTGATGAAAATTTTGAAACAGGAGTGTCTAATCATACTGCAAATGAAATTATTTTTAAACAAAATACTAACGCAAGTAGCTCTATTGTTTATGAATTTCTTGCAAGTGAAATAACTGGAATTTCGATAACTCAAAAAAGAACTAACACTACAACTAATGGAGTATTTAGCGGAATAATTTCTATTCAAAATTATTCAATAGATACAGATGAAGATAAGGTAAATGATTATTTAGATTTGGATAGTGATGGTGACGTATGTAACGATGTAATTGAAGCTGGATTTATTGATGAAGATGGAGATGGAATAATTGGAGTTGGAATACCAACTTTTGATAATGGTGGTGTTAATGACAAAGGAGGAATTACAGGTCATGATTATACAATTCTTCCGTTAGAAGATGACAATGGAATTTATTTTTTTCAAAAAGTAAGTTCTCCCGTATTAATTAATTCTTTACCTGTTTCTAAAACTGCCTGTCAAGTTGGAGTTAGTGCTAGTTTTAGTGTTGGGATAAAAACTTTAGATAATCCAGCTTTTATTTGGCAAATTTATAATTCTGAATCTACAAATTATGAGCCGTGGGATAATTTAAATGAAAGCGAAACTTATAGCGGAACAAATACTGCCATTTTAAATGTTAATAATATTAATATTGATATGAATGGTAATAAGTATAGAGTACTAGTTAATTCTGATCAATATTTATGTCCTTCTTTAAGCGATGAAGTTGTCTTAACAGTATTTGAAAAACTGCCAACTGCAAATGAAGTTAATACCATCATTAAGTGTGATGACAGTTCTGTTGGTGGTGATACTGATGGGTTCATCTCAACTTTTGACTTAACTTCTAAAACAACTAGTATTCTAGGTGTACAAAGTGCTGATGATTTTACTGTAACCTATCACCTCAGTCAAGAAGATGCAGATGACATGACTAGTACTGGACTTGCTTCTCCTTACACTAACTCAGTAGCTGGTGGAGAAAAAATATTTGTTAGAGTCTTAAACAACACAACAGGTTGTTATAGAGCAACTACTTCATTTGATGTAACTGTAGCCCCACTTCCTGTTATTATTAATCCTGTAATTAAGATTGAACAGTGTGACGATGACGATGATAATGATGGAGTATCTATTCATAATTTGACAGAATCACAGTTAATTATTTCTTCTGATTATCAAAATGAAACGTTTGAGTATTATACAGACGAGGATTTAAATACAGGCTCTTTAATTACTGATCCTACTGCTTTTCAGAATGATCCTTTCAATGATTCTGTTTATGTAAAAATCATTACCACTAACGATTGTTACAGAACCTCACAAATTGATATCACAGTAGCTGCTAGTCAAATATCTAAAACCTTTATGGAAGATAACGATACTTTCTATGCTGTTTGTGACGATTCCCCTGCCTTAACTCAAGATGGTCTCGCTACTTTTAGTAGTGCTGTTTTACAAGAAGTCAAACAAAAACTTATAGCTTCTAACGCGAAGTTTAGTGCTCAAAATATAAAGGTAACACTACACCTTAATTCTAGTGATGGTTTAAGTGGTGAAAACCCTATAAATACTGATCTAGATTTCACTAACACAACCGCTACTACCCAACCAATATGGGCAAGAATAGTTAATATTGATATCAGTACTTTTGACTGTTTAGGTTACGAGCAAGTGGCTACGCTTTATGTTGAGCCTAGACCTATAGCTAACGCTGTAACTATTGCCAAACAATGTGATGGAGATAGTGCTTTAGATTTAGATTCTCAAGATGGTAAATTTCCCTTTGATACTTCTGCCATTCAAGCTACTCTTGTAGGCGCTCAAAATAATGTAACTACTTATTATTACTTGGCTGATGGAACCTTAATTGGTAATGAACTTCCTAATCCGTTCTTGTCAACTTCCCAGACTATTGATATTAGAATTGAACTGGCTACAGCTCTTAACAGTGTCACTAATCCTGATGGTATTTGTTATGACACCACTACCCTAGAGTTTTTAGTAAATGACTCGCCAGAAGCTTACCCAGTTACTGTTGCTGCGCGCTGTGATGACGGGACAGATGATACAGACGGATATTCTGAGTTTGATACTTCCTCTGTCTTAAGTACGCTTCTAACTGATCCTATTACAGGAATCGCTCAGAGCTTAACGAACTATACTGTAAGTTTTAGTTATGTAGATGATAAAGGAGTTAATCAAACAGCTGCTACGCTTCCTAATCCATTTAATACCAAAACACAAACAGTAACAGCGAGCGTAACTAATCCACTTAATCTAGATTGTATCATAACTGAGTCTATTGAGTTTGTAGTTAATGCACTTCCTGTTTTTGAAAGAATTGATGACATCGCTATTGTTTGTTTAAACCTAGACCCTATTCCAATAGGTGTTAAATCTTCAGATAGTAGAACATACTCTTATACATGGACGCGTAACGGAACTTCTTACCCAGGTAATCTAGCTGGTACGAATGCCCGTGTTTTAATAGGTCTTGGAGGTGAATATATAGTTACTGCAACTACTAAAGACGGAACTAACTGCTCTAGAAGTTTAACCATAACTATAGCTGAATCTAAAATAGCAACAGTAACAAATAAAGACATCGTAGTTACGGATTTAAAGGCTGGACCAAACAATACCATCACAGTCCTAACGGAAACCCTTGGAATTGGAGACTATGAGTATGCTCTTGATGACATAGTTGGACCTTACCAAGACCAGACCTTGTTTGAAAAGGTAAGACCTGGAATACACACCATTTATATTAGAGATAAAAACAACTGTGGTATTGCTGAAATAGACGTGTCTGTTATTGGATATAAAAAATTCTTTACACCTAATGGAGATGGCATACACGATACATGGAAAGTGCTTGGAATAAGAGCTGACTTTCAGCCTAAAACTAAAGTCTATATTTTTGATAGGTATGGTAAACTCCTAAAAGAATTAGACCCACTTAGTAAAGGATGGAATGGAACCTTTAACGGAAAACCTATGCCGTCAACAGATTATTGGTTTAGTGTATTACTACAAGATGGTAGAGAATTTAAATCACACTTTAGTTTAGTTAGACCATGGAACTAAAAGCCTTTAAAAAATTTAATATGTTTTATATTAAATAGTATTTATAATCCATTTATCTATTTTCTCTTCAAGCAATTGTAAAGGAACACAGCCTGACTCAAGGACTTTTTGATGAAAGATTTTTATATCAAATTTATCTTTTAATATGTTTTCAGCTTTAAATCGTAGTTGACGAATTTTCAATTGTCCAATTTTATATGACAAAGCCTGTCCTGGATTAGCCATATAACGTTCAATTTCGGAAGTTATTCCTGATTCTGATTCCGCTTCATTATCTAAAGAATATTGAATTGCCTTTTCTCTTGACCAACCTTTTGTATGAATTCCAGTATCAACAACAAGTCTTATGGCTCTATGCATCTCTGCACTTAACATTCCGAAATATTGAAAAGGATCTTCATATAATCCCAACTCTTTACCTAATGACTCTGAATATAAAGCCCAGCCTTCTCCGTAAGCACTATACCAAAGACTTTTTCTAAAAGATGGTAATGATTTATTTTCTTGTTGTAAAGAAATTTGAAAATGATGACCCGGAATGGCTTCATGCAAAAAAAGATCTTCGTCTGAGAAAAAATTATATTCATCAATATTAGGAATAGGAACGTAAAAAATACCTGGCCTTGTGCCATCTAATGAACCTGGATTATATTCAGCACTAGCTGACGCTTCCCTAAACGACTCAGTTCTTCTAACTTCAAATGGTGTATTAGGCTGAAGTCCAAACAATAAATTAATATTAGGCATCATTTTTTTATGAATTTCATTAAAGTTATTAATCACTTGATCTGGGTTTTTAAAAGGAATTAATTCATCTAAACCTCTAACGTAATTAAAAAAAGATTTTAAGTCACCATTAAAATTTACTTTATTTTTTATCAACTCCATTTCAGAAGAAATTCTAGCCACTTCACTTAAACCTAAATTGTGTATCTCATCTGAAGACATACTTGTTGTAGTATACAGTTTAATTGAATAATCATAATAGCTTATACCATTTTCAAGAGCATCTATTCCGCTTGAATCTCTTCCTTTATCTAAATAATCATTTATCATGAAATCATATAAATCTTGATATGCAGGTATGACTTTATTCAAAACCATACTTCCATACTTTTTTGATAAAATAGCCTTTTCATCAATGCTAAAAGATGAAGGAAACTGCCTTGCTGGACTATAAAATAAATTAGTCTCTAAATCAGTATTTAAAATAGTTTCTAATTGCGGAATTACTTTTTTAATTAATGATTTTGGAAGAACGTGATTACTTTCAACACCTTCTTTCATTCTCTTTTTTGCATCTTTTAACCAAATAACATAATCATCAATTCTTTTAAGCCAGTTATTATAATCATTTATAGTTTTAAATGGCTGAGCGCTTAGGCCTCCAGCATTCTGCCCCATATCAAGTTGCAAAGTCCACATCTGATTAATTGGAGTTAAATGTTCATTAAAGGACAATCTTTCCAAGTTTCTATCACATTCCCATAATAGAATCTTTTTACTTAATAAGTCTTCCTCGCCTAATAGACTGTCATCAAGTTTGTTTAAATAATTTATGTATTCATTGTAGAACAATTTTTCTTTATCCCTAAAATCATCACTAAGATTGTTAGGAAGAAAATCATTATAACGAACATCACCTTGACTGGTAGCACTTAATGGGTATAACTTTAGGCTTTCTTGGTAATAACTCTCAAATATTTTATTTATTTCTTCACTACTTTTTTCCTTGGAATTACAACTTAAAAATAGAAAAACAAAAAGGCTTATAATAATTATTGACTTATTCATAAAATGATGTTATTTTTTATTAAACCTAAGAAATATACCATAAATCTCCTTATACTTATTCCATTATTTAACTCATCCTGCGGCTATTATCTGTTATCGACAGGCCTAATTTAATTTAAACAAAATAAAAATTTTGGTACCTTTATTGTATATTTAAATTATGAAAAAAAATTATCTTCAGATCTTTTTTACTTTCTTTATTATTATTGGTAATTCGCAATCATTCGATACTAATGTAAATAATTTAAACTCCCAATTTCAAACAACTCTAAAACAAATAAGTCTAGGAAAATCTAATGTTCCATTAGAAATAGATGGAAGTACTTATTTTTTTAAAAATCCTCAAGATTGTGTTTTGATACTAAGTGATGGTGGAAACCCAATTAGCTTAAAAACAAACTATAATCTATTAAATGAAACTTTTGAAGTTGAAAGCGAGGATGGCTTATTAAACCTTGCTCCTAATAAAATTAGTTCAATTAGATTTATAGAAAATTATTTTGTTGTTTTTAATTCAAAATTTTATGAGTTAATTACAAAAAACAATAAATTTTCTATTTTAAAGTCATTTAGTTTAGAAGCTATAGAGCAAGATTATCAGCCAGGTATTCAAGACAAACCAAATCTTAGATACAAAAAAGTAAATAGCTTATATATCGTAGTTAATAATAAGCTGAGTCAGATAAAATTATCAAAAAAAGCAATCATTGCATTATTTGGAAAGAGCAATTCAAAACTTGTTAAAACTTTTATGAAAAAAAACAAAATTTCTATTAGAGACAACAAAGATTTAAAACTTCTTTTTGATAATCATCAAGATATCATTATTAACTAACCTTTAATAGGGCTCTTAGTTTTTTATGGTAGAACTTTATAACCCATATTATAAAAGGTTTTTTATATAAAAAATTACTAATATTGGATAATGAAAAAAATAACACTATTATTCCTTGTCTTTTTTTTACAAGAAATCAATTCGCAAAAAATTCTAAATGACTACCCTTTATCAAACATTATTGAAGAAACTTCAGGCTTAGAGATAGTAGATGATATGTTTGTTACACATAATGATTCAGGGGGAAAAGCAAGCCTATATTACCTTTCAAAAGAAGGGAAAATAATAAAAACTAGAAAGGTTGAATCTGCTATTAACACAGATTGGGAAGACCTAACTAGAGATGAGGAATATTTTTATATTTCAGATATGGGCAATAATTATAATAACAGAAAAGATCTTAAAATATATAAATTACCTATTGATCAAAGCAGTAAAGAAAAGACTGAAATAATTTCTTTTAATTACCCAGAACAAAAATCTTTTAAAATAAACAGAAAGACTATCTACGATGCAGAAGGATTAATTTCAATTGACAACAAACTAATAATATTCACAAAAAATAGAGCAAAAAAAATAACTGAACTTTATTTAATTCCGAAAAAACCTGGAAATTATAATGCAATAAAAATTGGAACATTAAAAGTAAACTCCATTATCACAGGCGCAGATTACAATAAAGAACTTAAGTTATTAGCTTTGACTTCAACAATTAATTTTAACAATTATTATTTGATAACAATACAAGGCTTCTCTTTAAAAAATATAAATAATTATAAAATTAATATGGTTGAAATACCAATTGGAAAAACTCAAGTTGAGGCCATTAAAATAATAGACTCAAAAAACTTTTGGATTACATCAGAAGATGAGTCTAATTCAGATCATGCAAGACTACTGAAAATGAGTCTATAATCATAAATTTTACTTATTTTCAGTAAATGAATTTTATGATAACTAATTTTATTCACAATCAATATCCGCACTATATAATTGACCTTCAATCAACTGAAGGTGTTAGAAATTTAATTATTACTTCTTTTATAATAGTATTAATTCTAATATTAGGAAAGTATTTAAATAAAAAATCAAAAGTAAATTTAGCAAAAGCAATTTGTGTCCTAGCCATTTTTTTAACTTTATACAGTCACTTAATTGATCTAATTAATGGCAACTGGTGGCTGCATGAAGACCTTCCTCTGCACTTATGTTCTATTTCTAATCTAATTTTGTGTGTTATTTTGTTTATTCCAAAAAACAACAAACTTTTTGAATTTCTTTTTTACTGCGGTTTTTTAGGTGGTTTGATGGCAATTTTAACACCTCAAATAAATTATTATGATGGTGGGTTTTTTATGTATTTTCAATACTACATAAATCATGGA
>Ga0209090_10002402_pt1 | contig 11838 bp, 19 predicted proteins | sample ArcticOcean_MG_C_9_FD_187432 | JGI IMG/M metagenome (GOLD analysis project Ga0209090, IMG submission 187432) | Marine microbial communities from western Arctic Ocean - ArcticOcean_MG_CB2_152 (SPAdes) (version 2) | ecosystem: Environmental > Aquatic > Marine > Oceanic | place: Arctic Ocean... | reverse complement strand
ATAACCATCCCAGCCTTGATGTAGTATTTTACAATCTGACAATACGCTTTGCACGTCGTGTTCAAATAATGCAACGCATCGATCTTCAGTAATGGGACTACCTACTGCCTTTCCTGACTCTTCATCCGAGCCTAAGATTAGATGCCCTATACCAACGGTAGGTAGCCCTAGATGATCATGATAGACCTCTAGTACCTTTCCCTCATCGATGGTTAATTGTTCTCTTAGTTTATTCGTATCCATTGGTTGGCCTCCGCCTATCTACATATAGATTATAGTCGCTTTTGATGTCAATTGCAACTGTTATCTACCTTTCACGTGAATTAATTTAACATATGTATATTATAACGTATTTAGGCGATGAGGTCAACTGTTGTTTTATCGCTCGAACAGAGTTTCTGCTCTACAATATTCTGCACTCCTGCAGTCTCTTATGTTTTGCTCCCAAATTGCAGCCTCAGGCATCCAATCAAATTCAATATCTCGTATGTAATCATTAGCACTACACTGCATTACAAACATACTACTTAATAGCAATAAGAACTTTTTCATCTCTCTCCCTCTTTAACGTTTTGTATCCCTCTTCATCTAAATGTGTAATAGCAAGCCAAGCATGCGTCATTTCGTCGCCTGTTCTTGAGCCTCCTACTACCCACATATCAGGGTCTGGATTATTTGGATTGTTAGCAGTATTATCATACCACTGTTTTAAAACAATAACAGCACCAGCAGGTATTAGCGGCGCTGCATCTGGAGCAAACAAATGACTATGATGCCATACAGCACTCCAATTAGATACTTGACTAATCTGCTCAGTTCGTCCTGTCTTAGGATAAAATATCTCTAAGCTTGCGGCATTCATTCTTAAATGACCGTGAGGTTGAAAGCTATCTAACCTTACTGGATGATCAAAGCTATGGAAGCCTTGCGTCATATAATAGCCATTTGGAGGAATAACTATATCGGCTTGGTCTCCTAATCGATATAAAGCCAAATCTTGTTCGTAGTTCAGTTCTAGGCTTTCCTCTTCTGTGTATAACCAAAGCCCAATCTCCACTACGTTGTCTTTGATAACTGATCCTTGTGCCATTGCTCCAAGTCCACCCGGGAACATATGAATGTCCCAACTCACTTGCGAATTTGCTGGAAGCTTTCTGCATACTCCCTCTGGGACGATCTCTCCCCACTTTCCCATAGCATATTCAGTCAGCATACCTTGTCTGCCTCCATTATTAATAATACTACTATTAGCATGATGTACTACTGACTTTGCATTGCCGCGTGGCTTAACCTGGATTGCTTTGATGCACCTATCTTCAGTTAGTCCTGTTGGAACATTATGCTTATGCCACAAGTCATTACCACTTGCTGGTATGTCTATAGCAACGCTAGGTATAATATGATCCGGGGCTCCAAAGTCGTCCTCAAAGCTCCACGCTTCATGGTCTCTTAACGGAGGATACTGAAACACAATCTCCCCGTCACCATGCTGTGCTCCTTGATCAACCCACTCCACAACTGTGTCTATATCTTTTTGAGACAGCCTCCAGTCACCTTGTAAGTCTTGTATACCAATGCCATGATCATATGCATAAGGCGGCATTTCTCTCTTCATGACCTTAAGCGATATTAATGGTGCCCAAGGTCTAACTTGCTCATATGTTTCGAAACTCATTGGTCCTATACCACCTTGTCGGTGACACACAACGCAATTGTCGTTAATGATGTTTGCTACCTCTGTAATATAATCTGTCGCCCATGCAGGTGCAGAGGCTATGGCTAAAAGAGCCACGGCTATGAACTTATTCATGTTTTTATCCTCTAGGTTTGTAGCAACTGCTGAGAGAACTCTCAATGCTACTTCTATTTAGCTTTTACTTATGTAATGCTTCTGAGGGAGAGTAAATCGATATGAGCTCTTCTTTACCCTTCACTTTAATGTCACCAATGTGCTTAGTAGGATATTTAAAAGGTAATTGATCTTTAGTGAATGATGATATAATAGTTTTGTATTCTAAGTACTCGTGTCTTGCAGCGGTGGCTTCAAGTCTGGCGGCAAGGTTGACGGCATCCCCAATAACCGAGTAATCAAATCGTGACACAGAGCCCATATTGCCAACAATACAATCACCGGTATTAACACCAGTACCAACATTGATATCAGGAAGGCCTCTCTGTTTGTATACTTCTTTAAGTTCATAAGTTTTATTCTCTATCTCTATTGCTGACTTAACAGCCATTTCTGCGTGATTGTCACAAGGCAAAGGAGCATTCCAAAATGCCATTATACAATCGCCCATATACTTGTCTATGGTGCCGCCATTATTTAATATGATGGTAGTCATAGCATCCAAGAACTCATTTACTAGTTCAACTAGCCCTTCTGGATCATCTTTGTTTTTATAAAATTCTGATATTGGAGTAAAGCCGACAATATCCATAAACAAGAAAGACATCTCTTTTCTCTCTCCACCAAGCTTTAATAATGATGGATCTTTAGCTAACATATTAACCATATCCGGAGATAGATATGTTCCGAATTGTCCTTTGATTTGCTCTCTTAATTTATACTGAATAAAGAAGTTACTGCCGTAAGCATGCAAAGCAATAATGATAAATACAATTGTACCAAACGTCCAATCTAGGAGTACGGATGCCGAAGACCAGAAGTAATATGATACGCCGTAGGCGACGAGTCCAGCTACTGCAGAAACGAAAAACGATACTACCAATCCAAGATAATAAACAGCGAGAATTAACGCCATTGATCCAATTAGAATTAGACCTATCTCCAGAAAAGGAGCCCAGTCCGGCCTACTTATGTAACCAAGTGGATCCCTTCCCTCTTGATACTCCTGTTGTAGAAGTGTCTCAACAATCTGAGCTTGAACATAATGAGGATACATTTGCCCAGCAGGAGTTGGTACTAAGTTAGCTAAACCTGCCGCTGTAAGACCTATAATAACATGCTTGCGTTCTAAATTAGGGAGTGTATCAACTCCCCACTCATATTCGTCAAAAGTTTTATTCCAGTTAATCCAAACTGAGCCATCACTATTAGTTTTAAATTCTCTCGGATGAATATAAAAAGAATCTATACCTAAATCTCTATCTACTTTAACTGTAAAGCCTTTTGTATTACTAATTGATCTTATTATCTCTAACGGCATGGTAGGGAACAATCTTGGTGCACAATCTCCATCTCCTACTACCTGAACTGCTAGAGGCATTCTTCTTGTTAAGCCATCTACACTAGTAGACGCATTAACCATCCCTAAACCTCTTACCGCATTATCGAATTCAGGAATGTTAGTTACTATGCCTGGATAGGCATCGACGAAGTCGCAAGCATTGCCATTTCCAGATGTACCTAATCCAATATACCTTCCCTTTGGTCCATCTACATTAGCTGCTTTTTGAGCTAATACAGCTGCAGTTGGCTCTTGTAGCCATGGTGTTAAGTATTTGTCTTGGCCGAATCTATCAGCCTCTGGAAACAATATTGTAAATGCTACAACACCTGCTTGTGCGGTCTCTAACTCTTGAAGCACATTAGCATAATGTCCTCTTGGAAACGGATATTGACCTTTCTCTTTTAATGTACCTTCTCCAATATTTAATATTACAACATCTGAGCTTTTTTGTTTTGGTAGTGAGGTTATCTTTGCATCGAATCCCATTAGTCGAATTTGCTCGACTGCAGCTGGGTCTGATACTTTAACGAATAAGCAGAGCGCTAATACGGCGAACACCGCCCACATTGAAGTTAGGTACTTCATTTATTGTTGTGTAACTGTAATCGCACATCCACCAGACGTTTGACAGTTCTGAGTTAGCGAATAGTTTTGGGTAGTATTACCCTGTTGTATTAAGTTTAAATCTGTTGCATACGATCCGTTTAAAGTTATCGTTGCGTTATGCGCACCATTTCCAGTTTGTAAAAAATCTACTTCGTTACCAGATGTATTGATTCTTAAATACATATTCTTTACTCCATCGTTGGATTGTGAACCAAATACATCATTATTACTACCGTATATTAATATATCTGCCTGGTGTCCAGAGCATGAGGAAGTGTCGCAGTTTCTCTGATGTCCAATTACTGAATTATTATTACCATGAATGTCGATAGTAACTTTATGGCCACCTTTTTCGGCTGTGTCCTTTGCCCAAATAGTATCAGTTCGAGAATCTATTATGTAGCCTTGAGCCCACCACATCTTGTTGCTGGATCCAGCCACGTGAAACTGTATATCATTCTCATTACATGTAGTCTTTGTACAATTTTGCCAGAGCTTTATATTATTACTAGCTCCATCTAGATCACCACCCCAGCTTAGGCCTGATCCCCATGCTGTTGCGCCATAACTTAGATTATCATCTGTATAACCTATTTCTTGATCATGGCCTTCTTGTTTTAAATCAATGAGATTATTGTCGTGCGCGAGCGAGAAGAATATCTTATTATCATATCCTACTTGTTCAATAGTCAAATCTAAATTATCAGTAGATGTACTACTAACTTGATCGATTAAAATACTATTCGTATTATCCGCTCTGCTTAATGATGATAACAACAGACTGGCCGTCACCAACACTAATAAGATTTTTTTGTCCTTCATTTTCACTCTCTATCGTTGTATTGGAACCTATTGGTATTCTTATCGAGATGATTCCATTAACCTCTCTATAAAACCATATTTGTCCCATTCCCTGGTCAATGATGGTATTATACTGTGTAGTTTTATCAAAGCCTAATACTGTTCCTACAATATCTCCTGTTCCGCTTGATGAAGATAACACTCTTTTATTCTTTAATATATTAACTTCCTCTAAGGCTACTAATATATCTTGCAAGAAATCTACATCAAGTAAATCCATATCCAGTTCTGTAAATTCTAAATCATCTTCTGCTAAATAATCATCAGCTAAATAATCTGTATCTAGGTCATTAAAATCTAGAAGAGAAGTAGAACCACCGGCACTAGAGCTTTCAGTTTCATCTTGTTGCTCTCGTATCTCTCTAGGAGGATTGACAATAAACATATTATCAATCATAGCTATACTTAAATTCTGTAATGTAACCGGTTGTGCAGGTTGCTGATCAAAACTTGACACCATCGTAGCTTGATAAGCTTCCGTAAGGAAAACCTCACCCCCTAAATTACTAACAACTATACTTCCAGAAGGTGAACAATCTCCATCGATTGTACACTCACTCTCTGGCAATAATATTACTAAACTTCTTCCTAATTCATCAACTGATGTAGTAAAGTCCGTTCCCCTTACAGCAATAGTAGCTGTTGGAGTTGTTAATATTATATTCTCTCTTGGTACTAAACCTAATCGGCCTGTTGCGAATCTTGCCGTACCACTTACAAAATTCATTGCCATTTTACTATTAGCACTATTATTCGGATCATAATAGTAAGATGTTAATATAACTTCAGTATGTTCCGTTAAACGTAATACTGTATCATCTACAAAGGTCATTTTTAAGCGACCATTTGCAGTTTCTATTTTATCTAATTGCTCTACACCTTGTCCAAGGGTAGTTTCGAATGACTCTTTATCTCGAGTAATTCCACCACTACCCTTGTGTTCGGTTATATCACCAATATCGTTAGCAAATATAAAAGAACTGACTAGTAGTAAACTAGTCGCCAGTATCTTTTTGCTTAATGTCAACAATACCATTCTCTGTATCAAAGTCCGCGTCTATTACTCCAAAGCAGTTTGTGATACTTCCACCACAAGTTCCTGAACTTTGAAGAATATCAATATCACCACTACTTCCTATCCACTCTAATGTTAATGATTGATCTGAACCGTCTAATTGATTTGTCAAGAAGTTGTTTGAACTTCCTATTACATCAACGTTCCAAGTTACATCATCTGCATTAATATCGATATTCCATACGTTAGATCCACCTGTAATATCTAGATCAAAATCCAATCTCTCAGCTGAAGCTGCATAGCCCCAGTCGATATCGAAAGTATTTGAAGATCCAGTTATTGCTGCATCTACTACTGAAGAATCAGCACTACCGCCGTAACCTACGTTCCAATCCCATATGTTTGAACTACCTGTTAACGAAAGGTCAACGTCGGTAGAGTCAAATAAGGTTGGTCCAAAGATTTGGTTTAAGTTACCAATCATGTCAATATCCATAGTAACAGTATTACCTGTAAGTATCCAAGCGGTTGCTGCATCTCCACTAGTGATAGTTCCACCTATTTTATTACCATAACCAATTTGGTCAATGTATAAACGAAGTGTATCACCAGATTGATCTAACAATATTTTATTATCATTAGCGGCTGCGAACACAAGTACTGGGCATAATAAAAGAGCGAATGCGATATATCTTTTAAAAATATTCATCCTCTTATTTCCTCTATTGCAATTGGCGTTTCAAATGTAGATTCAATTTCAATATCTTCTACTTCCGAAGGCCAATTTATTTTCCAAAACGATAATTTTTCGCCTTGGTATATTAGTTCCAACACAGCCGCTTCAATTGTACTCCGAAGCGATCGTGTCACTGATTCATTCTCTGTCATCCCGTCTTCTATTTCTATCAGTTGGGTATCTAGATCAATGAATTTAAATACATCATAGCCATCAGCGATCGACAAAATGGTTTTTGATGTTTGTACATTTATAAGGACTTCTCCCGTTAGTGTACTCACGGCTCTCAAATGAATAGTTACTATATCTCTTCGGTATTGTTGTGAATAACCTATACCTAAAGTCCTAGCTCCTACTCCACCTGTCTCGATGTTAGTATCAAATCCAATGATACCTCCTTCGAGAATAATTCCAGCAAATAATAGTGGAGCTAACCCTGTAGCATCTTCCACATCATCTGCATATTGTTCTCTTGTTGTTCGAACGATTTGTCGTTCACGAGTAAGATTATCTATTCCTACTCTTTCTACTACTCTAAACCATTTACCGTTACCGGCAGTTTTTAAAGCATCGATTAACATCGTAGCTCCACCCTGCGTTACGGCAGTAGAAAATAAAGCTGTTCCTCCAGATTGTTTTCTTTGTCCTGTCAAATCTGGGAATTTATATACTGCTACTACTGGCATTTTCTCTGCTGCCGGTAGATTAAATAATTCTTCATAAGTTGGCATTCTAACAACTTGTGGGCTTTCAACACATTGCAAAAATCCTGCGCAGCCAGTTGCATCCAACCCACCCGGTGGTACTAATGAAGCACACCCGTTTAATAGACCTACGCCTAGTACAATAGCTAGAAGCTTCTTAACCACCACCGCCACCAGCCGTACCCGCTCCGATTGGGATTACTATTTGAGTTTCTGTACCATCTTCGGACACAATCGTCATAACAATAACCTCATCGCCTTGAGTACAAGCCCATAGTGAGGAATCACATATTGTTTTTTGATATGTGATAGTATTTCCTTCTAGTACAAAACTACCAAATGTAGTTTCTGAACAAGTTTCTGCTGCTATTGCTTCAACTGAACAAGTTTGAAATAGTTTTTCTACTAGTTGTTTACTTAGCTGTGCATATATCCTACTCTCAAGGTTACGCATAAATTTAGCTAAGGTTGTATTTTCTGCATCACGTTCTGCAGATTTTAAAGCGCTTTCTATATCATCCGCTATCGCTTGTTTACGTGAGAACTGTTGATTCTCGATAGTTAGATAATGAGATGATGAACCTACGCCACTAAACGAAGGACTTTTAAATTCATGTACAAGCTCATCTCCTTTAACACCAGTGCTAAAAATAGCTAGTGCAACTACAATTCCTACTCCCCATAATACTAATTTACTTTTTCTTTTCATTTTCTTTTTCCACTAAAGTCTCTTTTTCTTCAAGGTCATCTATAAACTTTTGTCTTGCTCTATATTCAAGTACAACATTAACTTTTTGTTGCAATCGAATCATATCTTGATCTAACATTCGAATTTGATCAATCAATCTAATAAGGGCAAAATGCATTTTTTCTAATTGAGGTTCTATTTGGTTAGTAATAAAACTCCAAACATAATATACAAAATAACCCATACCCACCGCTAATACTACTGGGAATCCAAAATCTGAAACTAACTGTCCTATTTCAGACATTAATCTCTCCTAGCGTCTATTTTCCCATCTTCGACAAAGTTCTCTGCTCTTGCTACTCTATCGATCGGTGGCGTTAGCTCTAATGCTGTGCTTACCAATAAATCTATTTTTATTATATCATTATTCATTGTTCCTACCCTTGTTTCTAAACTTTTGCAAAACATGGTTAGGGTTTTCACATCATCTATTAAGCTACTCATCATTTGTTTAAGTATAAGAAATATAAAATAACCCATAACTAAAGCCCCTGCTATCGGGGCACCAACCTCTGCAATCAATTCGAATATCTCCATGATACTATTTATGATGTTTTAGGGATTAGAATTGAACAGAAACACCACATCCACATGCCATTGTGACATTTGGATTGGCAAACTTGAATTGTGAATTAAGTCCTTCTGTTACGTAATCTAGTGTTGAACCCTCTAGAAAGGGTATTGAAATTGGGTCAATGACGATCATGAATTTTCCAAATTCCAGAATATGATCATCATCATGGATAGATTCGGCAAAATCGAAAGTGTACTCATATCCAGTACAACCTCCACCTTTGATACCAATTCTAATAGTATCTTTATTTGCCTTTGAGGTTTTTTCTAGTAATTGAGTGATTGCGCCGTTGGTTAATTCGATCATGGTTACTCCAATTATTATTCTATGAAGTCTTCTCTAGATAAGCCAATAGAGTTATGACCGACCATAGATGCTGAAGGTTTTATATCTTCTTGATCTAAAATTGGGTGGGCATAGTCTGGAGTGTTTTTTGACTCGTAATCTACCATTGCTTGTTTAATAGCATCTTCTGCTAGTACACTACAATGTAATTTAATTGGGGGTAAGTCTAATGCAAGTGCAATATCTTTATCTTTGATTAATTTTGCTTCTGCGATAGTTTTACCCATCATTAAATCTACGAATAAACTGGAACTTGCAATTGCACTTCCACATCCATAAGTTTTGAATTTTACATCGACAATTTTTTCGAATTCATCTAGTAAGAGCTGTAATTGCATTACATCTCCACATGCTGGAGCTCCTGCTAATCCAGTTGCTACTTTTGGATCATTGCGATCAAGTGTACCAACGGAATGTTTTTCAGGATTATCCAATACAGCTTCAAATCTCTGGACAACCTGCTGCGAATAAGCCATGGGTTTCCTCTAGTTAGCGAATGCTACACTAACGGACAGCGAAGTTGCTGCGCCGGTTAATGTATCAGACGGTGCTTTTTGAATATAAGCTACTTCTGCTGCGGCTAAAGTTACAGTGGCGAGTGTAGTTCCACCTGCATTCTTTTGTGTTATAACCTGCACTGTAGTTTTATTATTCAATACTCTAACTAGTTTTGCAAATCCTACATTTGATGCGGATGCAATTCCAGCTTCTGAGCCTAATAGTCTTATTATTGACATTTTCTTTTCCTCTTAATATCTATTTATATATTTTCTAATCTAGAACAGAGTCTTTCTGCTCTATTTGTTACTTGTTTATACCAACGAGAATCTCTTCCTTGGGCTCCTGCTTCCTTCCAATCCCCGGATTCTGCCGCTGCTATCAACATTTTAAATTTGGATAATCTTGTTCTACCCATATTAAATATCATATTGGCAAAGACTTGTTTTGCTTCCTCGGGATAATTATCCCAACCTTCGAAACAAATATTACAATCTTTTAGAACTGATTCAACATCCTTAGCGAATAGTTCTTTACACCTTTCTTCTGTAATAGGAGTACCAACTCTACCGCCAAATTCGCCATCGGTTTCTAATATTAGATGTCCGATACCTACAGTGGGGTAGCCTAGATGATCTAGATAAATTTCATTTACCTTACCTTCATCTATTGTTAATTGTTCTCTTAATTTATCTACGTTCATTCAATTATTTTCCTTATGTGATCCTCGAAAGCTTCAATCTTAGCTGTGCGATCTGGCCACTTTATATATTCCTTTTCAGGGTTAGCTTTTAAATTACTAAGCAATGGTAATATTGCGTTGTATAAGTTATTAACTTTATCTTCTAATACTTTTGATTCGTCTTTTGCTGAAACAGAGGAAGCTGTTACAGCTACTACTGCATCAATCTCGTCTTCATCTACTGCTGTAAATCCAAAATCAAATTTTAATAAATCGTCTGTCATTGTTTTACTCTCCAGATATATTTATATGTTTATATTTATCTTTTCGAGGTATCTTCTTTGATTTATCCTCTTCCACACGAGTGACCGCATGCGCGGGCGTAACGTGCCTAACTTTAAGTTCATCTTTCTTATCGAAGAGGATACTCCAGTTATTATCTAGTTGTTTGTTTGTTATATACATTGGTCTTCTTTTATCGCCTTTACCATTCATACATTAACTATCTTAATTTTTCGCCTTGTCAATTCGTTTAGAATTTTTTGCTTTAACTTAGGTTTGGTACGTTCATTATTTAATGATTCAAATAATTCTGATTTTAACATCCCTTTCATCCAAAAATGTGTTGTTGTTGTTTTTTTAGTATGTCGATCTCTTGTTGTTTGAGATTGCTTAAATTTTGTTGGCATTATTTTTTTATTTTTGTTGTTGTACCATCCTTTTTCACTCTGAATGCTTCAAACGTTATATCAGGATAATCATCCTTTAACGAAAGAAGAGCATAAAGGTTTTCAACGTGATCATCAAATAGTCTTATTCTTTTATATTTTCCAGTATCTAAGTATTTCTTAAATACAATTTCTTTGTTTTTAGCTGCACTACCTAAACCGATATTACCAGCTCTTTCGACATGAACATTATCCATATCAATCCCGTATGACTTAAAGGTAGAAATAAATAATTTCCTATCATCCATATCACCTCTTGCGGTAACAAAGATAACTTCTGATCCTTTAGCAACGGCATTTTTAATAATCGCTTTTGTCTTAGCAATCATCTTACCGATCGGAGCACTTTGAGTAAATAATTTGGCAGATTTAAACTGACCAAAATCAAACTCTTCTCCTTTACCTAATTTATAAGAATTAAACTCGACATTGTCTAAGGACTTTAAGATCTTTCCATCTTTCTTGACTTGGATCTTAGCCTTAGACCTAAATAAGGTTTCATCTATATCAAATATAGATAATCCTTTATTTCCTTTTGCCTCGAGTATTAATTGGATAATTTTCCTGTTCATGCATCTATTTATAATGCATTGAAATCTAAATCTTAGGTATTCCTGCGAAATGTTTATTTAAAACCTGAAGAGCATCTTCGTACTCTGCAACTTTCATAACTTCTTTCGATAATGTTTCTATTACATCTGGGTGATCACCAACACCAGCTGGGTTTTCTAAGAAAACCTCTATATTAGCTTTGTGTTTTTCAATCTCGCCTGTGTAATAAGATTTTAATGCATTTAACAATATTTTTCTCACTTTTTTCTCCGTTTATATAAATCAATTGTTTCTACTAATTCCTGATCCCAGCTATCTCTGTGTTCGACAAAAATCTGTGGACCCTGATCTCCTGCTATACATACCACGATTTGCGTTATGGGAGTTCCTGTTCTTTCTTCCCACATAATTGCATAAGCACAGCATTGCATAAAATAATTCGTTACCCATTCTTTCTTTTTAAATTTGTTAGATGTTTTCCAGTCAATAATACTAATTTTATTATTCCATACACCTACACAATCTACTGTACCAGCTACACCTAGGTGTTTCGAATACATTCTTTTCTCGGTAGCATATACCTTAGATAAGTTCT
>Ga0209090_10002401_pt1 | contig 11839 bp, 21 predicted proteins | sample ArcticOcean_MG_C_9_FD_187432 | JGI IMG/M metagenome (GOLD analysis project Ga0209090, IMG submission 187432) | Marine microbial communities from western Arctic Ocean - ArcticOcean_MG_CB2_152 (SPAdes) (version 2) | ecosystem: Environmental > Aquatic > Marine > Oceanic | place: Arctic Ocean... | reverse complement strand
TGAGGTTCAATTTATAGAACCAATCGTATTGGATAAAGATAGATTGTATAATCTAATTACTTCAGAAGAAACTGAACTTGTATCATATGAATAAGTTAATTTGGAGAATGTACAATGAGAATCGTATTTCATTAGAAGTAGCAGAAGAACTGCTAGATTGTCATTATAATAGAACTAATAAAGTATATTAATGAAAGAAACTAAATATTATTTGGATACTCTCCAACGAAAGTGGTTGAATCTAATGTTAAAGCACCCAAGTGGAATGTCTGATTTAGCATACGCTACAGTTAAAGACGTTGTGATTTTTGACTTTTATACTAACTCCACAAAGATTATTTTAAACAATCTGAGAACGGAATATTTAACAGCTAAAAAATTAGGATGAGTTCTAATACACTTACAAAAGAAACAGCCGCTGGTTTAAAGGTATTGGATGAGTGGTTAATAGATAATATGCATAATCAAGGTGAATCTTTGGTAATGAGATGTAGAGAAATAATAACTAAAATTCAGAATAATGGTTACTATTCAATACATGAGAAAGACCTTTTAAATGAATTAAGGTGTCAATATTTGGAATCAATAAAAGAAAAATAATATAATATAATATTTATAGGAACCAATCGGTTTTTATAGAAAATGTTGTTTAATCAAACGGGTAACCATATGAAAAAATACATAATTTTCTTCTTCATAATTTTTTTAGTTATAGTATCATTTGGAATGACGGGGTCTAAGAAGAAACCTGTCCAAACAATTCCAGATAAAAAAGAGTTAGCGCAAATCGCCTATGCCAATCAAAAAGTAATCAACGATAGTATTAAAAAATATCATCGTGATGAATTACTTATGTTCTTAACTGATATAGGATATCGTGAAAGTAGTAACAGATACGATGTTGTAAATAAGTGGGGATATATGGGTAAGTATCAATTTGGAAGGAGTACTCTGAAAGGATTAGGGTACGATGTATCTAAGAAAGAGTTCTTATCTAATCATGATTTACAAGAAGAAGCTATGATGGCTCTGTTAAATCATAATAAAGAGAAGTTACAAAAGTACATTGATATTTTTGATGGAAAAACTGTAAATGGAATATATATAACTGAGAGTGGTATATTAGCAGCTGCCCATTTAGGAGGACAGGGTTCTGTAAAACGATTCTTTAAAAATGGTAGAGTCTTTAGAGATGGAAATGGAACTAAAATTACTTCCTATATGGATAAGTTCAGCGGATATGATATAGCATTAAATTAATAAATAAATAAATAAATTATGGCAAATCCAATAGTATGTATTGAAGCAATCAATAATGTAAGAACATCAGTTCAAGGTAATGACCCAAGAACTTGGATGAAAGCATGTGCAATAGAAACTTTACTTAAAGGTAAAAGTGGTAAACATTTTAAAAATTGTTTAATAGGTAAAATGGAATCAACTGCTGAACATATACAAGACCCAGCAGGATATGCAGATGAATTGTATAATAAGATTAAGGGAGCTTGTAGTAATTAAATTAATTAATAAATAAGTATATGAAAAAAACGTTATGGATAGGTCTAGGCCTGTTATTTGTAGGATGTGCCTACATTGGAATACTTCTACCTGGAGTACCAACAACATTCTTTGTGATACTGGCTGCTTGGGCATTTGGTAAATCATCTGAGAAATTTAATAAGTGGTTACACGAACATCCATTGTTCGGAAAATACCTAACCAATTGGGAAACCAAAAAAGTATATCCAACCAGAGGTAGATATGCAATGATAGGAGTTATGTGTCTTTCATTAATTTCAATGTTCTTTACACTTCCACTTAGGATTGTAGGGTACGCTGCTTTTACATTCCTATTAATTTGTATTTGGGCACTTAGATACCCTGGCTCAGTAGAAGAATACGATAAAAGAGTTAAAGAAGGAAAGAAAATCGGTTGGTTTAAATGAAAAAGAAAATATTCTTAGAAGGTAGTGGAGTAAGAGTTGTATATCCCCACATCGATTTTTTTATTGATAAGATAGTAAAAAAAGAACCATTTAAATATCTAAAAATATGTCATGCATTATTTGATGGAATCATAGGTGCGTATAAAGATAACTTAGATGACTTTAAAAAGTTATTACTAGCAGAAGATTATGAAGCTATTGGTAAACGAATGGTTGAAAGTAAAACTTCTGATATAGAAATGGGGAGAAGCTTTTGGCATGGTACTACTAATGATTTAACATCTCAGTATGTAACTGCAATAAAGGTATTACATCAAAATAAAAACCTTAGTGATAACATTATAGTTAGCGTATCGTTAGGTGTTGGATTGGGTACATTTTGGGGTGTATGGGACCATATGCATAGAATTCAGGAAGGTAGAAGAATAGTGATGGGTATGTTAGATAGTAGTACATATCATAATTACCATTATGCTGGTAGTTTTAAACATTATACTATAAAGAATGAAATCTATAAATTATTTTATACACTAAACCAATACGATTACAACGTTGGGTTCTTCGGACCAACATACTTTAGTAGATTTAAAGATGTATTTAACATAAGAAATTTTACACATTTAGAAATACCCGTAAAAAACGCAAGTGAAAACTTAGAAGGGGAGATTGAACGAATTAGACAATTTGCTAAAACCTCAGATAAACAATCAATTGTATTTTTACAATGTGGTGCTACAATGGCTTGTACTATTATAGATGTATTAAAAGATGAAAATATAACTATTATAGATGCTGGTAGAAGTTTTGATTTATTATTAAAAAATGAATTAGAACAACACGACACAATGTGGGAATGTTGGACTGGGTTGGATTACGATGGGTTGGTTAATTATGTTGATAAAGCAAGAGAATGAATACAATAGCATTAGTAGTTTTTGTAATATTTGGATTAATTGCAGGATATCTTAGATATTCGGAGTATAAAGATTTGTAAATCTAATATATTTTTCGTATATTAGTAGTATGGATTATAGAAAAAAAATAGATAACGATTGGTATCTTCTTAAATTAGATAGTATAACTGGTTGTTTAGAATGGATTAAAATTAAGTTACAATAAGTATGGCAAATGGAATTTATAAAGTTACTGAAGAATTTGAAGAGAAGTTAGCAGATTATACTGGTGCTAGATTCGCAGTAACAGTTGATAATATGAGTAATGCATTGTTTCTTGCATTGTATTATGAGAATCATATTAAGAAAAGTATTAAAGATAGTTGGGTAAGTTGTTTATCCAGAACATACCCATCAGTACCTTGTGAAATAATTCATGCCGGTCTGAGAATAGAGTGGGAGCCCGTTGAAGGTGAAACCATTACAGGTGCATATAACTTAGGAAATAGTAACGTATGGGATTCGGCATTAACATTTACTGCTGATATGTATGTTCCTAAATCACATATGTGTGTATCGTTTACAGGTCCTTATAAGCATTTCAAATTATCCAAAGGTGGAGCAATATTTACGGATTGTCCGATTGCATATCGTTGGTTTAAGAGAGCAAGATATAGTGGTAGACGAGAAACTTCATATCACGAAGATAACTTCGATATGTTAGGTTGGAACTTTTATATGATGCCGGAGTTAGCAGCAAGGGGATTATTATTAATGGGTCAATTCTATGAAATTGGTGGTAAGAAGAAAGTTAATCCAGATTTAACATTACCATATCCTGATTTAAGTAAATTCAAAATTTATACACAATAAGTTATGGTTAACAAAATGGGAAACTACTATGATGATTTTATCATAGGAGATGTATTGGAACACTCACAATCCAAAACAATATTTGAATCTGATAATAATCTATTTTCATTACTAACTTTAAATGGACATCCAATCCATACGAATATAGATTATGCTGAGAAATCACAACACAAACAAATATTAGTAGTAGGTACGTTGGTATTCAGTTTAGCAGTTGGTATAACTGTTTCTGATATTAGTGGTAAAGCTATTGCTAATTTGGAATATATGAGTGTGAAGCATACTAATCCAGTATTCGTAAACGATACAATATATGTAAAATCTACTATATTGGATAAAACCCCATCATCTTCTAAAACGGATAGAGGGATTGTTCACGTAGAAAGTAAAGTTTATAATCAAAATGAGGAAGTAGTATTAATATTCGAAAGAAAAGTTCTAATAAAGAAGAGATGATAGCACGTAGTTTATTATTTGTACCAGGTCATAATTCCAAATTTATGGAGAGTGCTGCTAAATCCAACGCTGATATCTTATTACCAGATGTTGAGGATTCAGTACAACCAATTTCAAATAAACAATTATCAAGAGATATGATTTTATCATTTGTAAATGATAAGAAGTTTGATGGTAAGTTGGTATTTCCAAGAGTGAATGCACCCGATAGTGGTGAACTGATAAATGATATTACACAACTAGCGGTTAGAGGTATTGATGGGTTTATGTATCCAAAAGCTAGAACTGGTAGTGATATATACTTTTTCGATAAATTACTTGAATCTGTTGAAGCTCAGAAAGGATTTCCAATTGGAACATTTAAAATAATACCATTAATAGAAACAACTTCGGCTGTATTGAATGCACAAGATATATGTAAAGCATCTGATAGGGTTATAGCAATTGCATATGGATGTGAGGATTTTATTACTGATTTGAAGGGTGTTCACGATGGAGGTGATGTGAGTTTATTTGTACCGAGAAGTTTAATAGCTATGGCTGCTAGAGCTCATAATGTGATACCAATTGATACAGTTCACGTAAATATAAATGATTTAGATGATTTGGAAAAGAACTTAAAAACAGCTAAGAACTTAGGGTTTGAGGGAATGTTATCATTACATCCGAAGGAGTTACCATTAATTCATCAGTATTTCTCACCATCTTCAAAAGAAATTGATAATGCTAAACGAATTATAGAATTATACAACGAATCTGAACTTAATGGTAGAGGAGTTGCTTTATTTGGGGATGAACTAATCGGTCCACCTATGGTAAAGGATGCTAAGAATTTATTAAATAAATGGATAAACAAATGAAAAAATTAGTAATATTAGGAGGAAGTGGAATTGGTATGATTGCATCTTCTATTGCGAGGGAAAATGGAGAATATGAAGTTGCTGGTTTTCTGAATGATTATGAGCCGGTTGGTTCATATATAGGAAAATATGATAAAGTTGAAGTTATTGGAAAGACTGATGATATTCAGTATTACTTAGATAATGGTTATTATTTCTTTATTGCATATGTTGGTTTGAAAAGAGAAAAAACTACTTTTGAAAAAATAGAGAAATTTAACATACCAATGGATAGTTATGTAAACCTAATACATAAAACCGCATATATTCCTAAAGGGTTTTGTAAGATAGGAAAGGGAGTTTTGATGGCACCATATAGTCAATTATCACCTGATACAACTGTTGGGGATAATTGTATGTTGTTAGCTAATTCCTTTTTGGGACACGATAGTACAATGTTACGATTTGCACACTTAGCTACAAATAGTGTTGTAGGTGCAAATGTGGTTGTTGGTAGAGGTGTTCATGTTGGTAGTAATTCAACCATTAGAGAAAAGGTAACCATTGGTGATTTCAGTTTAATTGGATCTGGTGCTATTGTGTTAACTGATGTTAAATTTAATACAACAGTAATAGGTAATCCAGCCAAAGAATTAATTAAAAAATAGGATATATCAAATAAATTTCGTATATTTGGTATATAAACACAATAATGAATATACTACTAACAGGTCAATGCTCCTTACATTGGGGTAGAATGGAATTCGGAAATATTGGAAATTATTATATCTTAGAACCAATGGTTCGAGAACTCCACAAAACATTCCCACATTCTACAATAAAAACTACGTTCCAATTAAGTGATAGATTTTGCAAAGATGAAAAGATTACGTGCATTCCGATGGAATTGTACTATGATTTTAATCAAAATAGATTAGGTGAGGCACAAACGGAATTAGAAATTGCAACTGAATATTCCAAATCAGGTAAATTAGTTTCAACTCCATATATAGATGAATGTATCTTAGCAGATTTAGTTATAGATTTTAGTGGTGATATGTGGGGAGATAACGCAAACTTCTTAGGGGAAGATAGATTTCTGATAGGATTGATTAAAAATAGAATCCCACAATTATTAGGGAAGAAAACTGCAATGATTGCCGGTTCACCCGGTCCATTTAAAGATAAAGAAACCTTAGAATTTGCTAAAGAAGTGTATAGTAATTTTGATTTAGTTACAAATAGAGAATCACTTAGTATTGATATTTTGAAGAAAGATGGATTTGATGTAACAAACACTAAATCATTATCATGTCCAGCATTCCTATTCGACCCTAATGAAGTTGATACCTTTAAAATCTATGAGGGTATGGATAAGCCAATAGTTGGATTTATTATATGTGGTTGGAACTTCATTGAAGGTCCATTTGATAAATGGCCTAGGGAAGATTCTGAATACACTATCTATGCAGAAGCTGTAGAGTATATTTCTGAGAAGTTAGGTTGTCATGTTTTGCTATTATCACATTCAAATGGATTTATACCAAATAAAAAACCATTCGAATTGATTCATGGTAGAGATTATGTAGTTTCACAACAATTAAATAAAGTGATTTCCGATAGAGGTATTGCTAAAAACTATTCAATTGTAAATGATGTATTGGATACATGGGAAACTAAAGCATTAGTTAATAAGTTAGATATGTTAGTAAGTGGTAGAATTCATGGAGCTGTTGCTGGGTTATCTCAAAATGTACCTACTATTATTATTGATTATGGGCATGAACCCAAAGCACATAAACTTAGAGGATTTTCAATTGAAGCTGGAGTGGAGGATTGTATTGCAAATCCTATGAAAAGTGATGATATTATAAATAAAATTGATAATGTATTTAGTAACTTGGGAGATTACAAAGTAAAGTTACAAAACCAAATACCATTTACTAAACAAAAAGCATTAAAGCATTTTGAGTTATTAGATAATGTAATGAATGTGGATAAGGTTTATTCTCATTTAATTAAGTGTGATACTTTATTTAAACCATCATTAAGTACTTATGTTAATATTAAAGAATATTCAAAGAAAATAACAAATCTTTCAATATTATTCAAACGATTTGATAAAATTGATGATTTAATTGGATTAATTTCAGCTTATGATAATAATATATCAAATGAGGGATTCATAACAAATGTTAGTATAGACCCTAATCATATTGGTAAGGGATTAGCAACCTCTCTTTTAGAAGAATGTATATCTTACTTTCAGTTAAAGAATTACCATACAATTAGATTAGAAGTTTTCAATGTAAATAACAAAGCATTATCATTTTACAAAAAGAATGGGTTTAAGGTATCGTTCAGAACCGAAAAAATAACTGAATTAATATTAGATTTATAATATGAAAGTAGCTATAATGCAGCCTTACTTCTTACCATATTTAGGGTATCTACAATTGATAAAATCGGTTGATAGATTTGTTATATATGATACAATTAAGTACACAAAGAAGGGATGGATAAATAGAAACAGATATTTAACTAACAATGAACCAACTATATTTTCAATACCAATAAAGAAAGATTCAGATTATTTGAATATAAACCAACGGATTCTGTCAGATAATTATTTAGATTATAATAAAAAAACTTTAAGGAAGATAGAACAATCATATAAAAAAGCACCAAATTTTAATGAGATATTTCCAATGATATCTGATATATTTTTGTTTGATAAAACTAACAATTTGTTTGATTTCATATTCAATTCAATTGAAGTACTTGTTAACTATTTAGAAATAAAAACACCATTGATAAAATCATCTGAAATAGATGGGGATGATACTATACTAAAAGCAAAAGTTAGAGTTGTAAATATATGTAATCAATTATCAGCAGATGAGTATATAAATCCAATTGGTGGTACTGATTTATATAGTAAGGAAGTTTTTCAAAAATACGGATTGAATCTAAATTTTCACAAAATAAATGAAATAGAATACCAACAATTCTCAAATCCATATGTTCCTTACTTATCTATATTGGATACAATGATGTTTACTGATGCTCATTCTCTATTAAATGAATATAAATTAGTATAAAAGTTTGGATATATCGAATAAATTTCGTATATTTGTATAAATAAAGTAAAAACTGAAGTAAAATGAAAGTATATATAATAATTGCATTTAATAAAGCAGATTTCTATCCCGTAGGTGTTTGTGATAATTTAATTATTGCTAAACAATATGCTCAGAGGGAATTTAAAGAAAGAGCTAAATCACATAGAATTTACGTTTATGAAAAAACCATGAATGCTCCTCAACTTATGGAAGATAAAATAGTATATAAACTATAATGATATGGATAAAGATTTAAAAGAAATACTAAATAGAATCAAATTTCTAAAAGAGGATTTTGAAATGTTACAAGATGGTAGGTGGAATCTAAATTACTCAGATGGTACTGAGCTGGATGCATCTATTAATAATTGTGATAAAATTATAAATGCAGTCGAGCGATTAAATAAAAATTAGTTATGAAATTAGATTTTAGAAATAGAGTATCCTATACAATTACTAAGGTAACTGAACCTGCAACCTTCGATTCAGATGATTTCAGAAATGCAGTACCACCATATAAAGGAGAAACCAAAGAAGATTTTTGGGAATATATGAATGATAACTTATGTGATTGGGAAGCTCAACAATACATTGAAGACAATGCAGATATACTCTCAGAAGAATTGTTAGATTTGTTATATGAGGTATTTGAGGCTTACCCCTCCGAAGTTATGTTTGATTCAAGAACTAAGAGTGAGGAGATGGTAATGGAAGCTGGTAAGATTGATGAATTGTACACTAAGTATGCCGGGTTTAACGTAGAATATTCAAACGATTAATGGGTTGGTTCAAATTAAATAAAACTTTGAGGAAAGAACTCAAACGTAAAACCGAAGAAGCTGATAATATCAGAAAAGAATGGTTTAAACAAAGAAAACAAATCTCAGATTTAGTTAGAGAGTTAGAATTAGCTAGAAAAATGTGGGATGTATCAGATAAAACAAAAAGATATTAATATGGAAAAGAAAAAAGCAATCATAGTTAGTGGATATTTCAATCCACTTCACAAAGGACACTTAGAATTATTCGAAAAAGCTAAAGAACAAGCTGATAAACTATGGGTTATCGTAAATTCGGATAAACAAAGAGAATTAAAAGGTTCTGATTATTTTATGGATGAGGATGAGAGATTACAAATTGTAAAAGCTATAAGATATGTGGATTATGCATTAATATCTCAAGATACTGATAAAACTCAATGTGAAACATTAACACAATTCTCACAAATGTTCGGAGAAATGTATGATTTAGCATTCGCTAATGGTGGTGACCAAAATAACGATACAATTCCTGAAGTTGTTGTTTGCAAAGAAAATGGTATTGAATTGTTAGATGGATTGGGTGTTAAAATTCAATCATCATCTTGGTTATTAAAATAGATATGAAAACTCTTAAAAAAATATGGAAGCATTTACTCTGGTTAGAAGAACAACGAATGAAAGCTGCAATCAAATCAGGAAGTGCTGGTCCATTATTGTAATTTGAAAAACTATATACTACATAAAGCTTTAGATATAACATCTTTGATACTAAACTTCATAGTTAGACAGAAATGGTTTAAATTAGCTGATAAGTTGATGAGGTTTAGAAAACACTATATAATTAAATTACTACTATTATGAACCACGAAGAACTAAGTGTACAACTACATAAGAATCAGATGGCTAATAAGTCATACAGAAATCTACCTCAACGTATAATGATGAAGAGGTGGGAAGATTGTGGTAGAGATGTTTATAAGTTTTGGGATACAATTGAATGGGATAGTACTTGGTTAAAACATGATACTCCGGAAGAAAGATATGTTAAAGATGTAAAGAGAGAATATAATTCACATCCTTTAAGGAATTGGATTAAGAAACCAAAAGTATTAATTGATAATGAAATTGAATAATTATGGATGAGATTAGATTAATACTTGATATTGCCACTTTGATATTTGTAATATACACAATGGCTATGATTAGCACGATTAAAGATAAATTGAAATGATAGAAATGGGGGCTTGTATAATATTCTTTTCAGTAGGATATGGCTTGTATATATTAGAAGAAAGAAGTAAACGTAAACGAAAGAATAAATAATGGCATTGATAGAGAATGAATCGATAAAGAAGGGGTGGCAACTAATTAGCACCCATCCAGTTAAGGCATCTGATTTGGGATTCCACGGAAACCTATTTGGTGGTAAGTGTTTGGCATGGATTGATGCTGCTGGAGCAGCTCTAGCAACTCAAGTATGTGATACTCCAAGAATGGTAACAGTCCTAATAGATGAGTGTTTGTTTAAGAAACCAGCAAAAGAAGGACATTTATTAAAGATATATGGTGATGTATTTTCAATTGGTAAAACATCAGTTACGTTGAGGCTAGAAGCAAGAGCACATAATGTTTATTCTGGTAACCAATCCATCATATTATCCACTAAAATTAAATTTGTTAGGATAGATGAAAACAATGAACCGATTATGATAACTGAAAAGGTAAGAAATCAGTATAAAAATGATGAGTAATGGAGAAGCTGATACCACCTCAAAAAAGGGTTGTTATAATGGTTACGGGATGTACTATAAAACCATATAGTAATAATCTAAAGGAATGTGAACGAACTTGGATGCCGTTACTTAGGAAAATGGGGTATCGGGTAATTTCGGTGGTTGGTAATCCTGATATTACTCATAAGAAAACTCAATGGCATTTAGATAATTACTTTTCATTTGTAAATGAGAATACTATTAAATTTGAAACCTTTGATAATAAAGTAGGTATATTCGATAAGAGTGTTTACTTACCAGCTAAATGGGTATTGGAAGAAACTGATTATGAGTACTATTTTAAAATTGATTCTGATTCGTTTGTTCACCCTCAGAGATTTCACAAAATGTTGTTAGATAACCTATATACAAAAGTTTATATTGATTATATGGGATGTTGTACACCTTGGATGGGTGGTAATCCAAATGAATCATTTAAGAAGTTTACCAAAACGAAAGGAAATTATGCTGCTGGGTGTGGGTATATGTTATCTAAAAAAGCTATGAATATAGTTAGGGATAAAATCAGAGTTGAAGAACCTATACATTTTCAAGTAGAAGATTGGTTAGTTGGGAGAACCCTACTACCAAATGGTATATCATTATTGCATGATTCGAGGATTTGCTTTGAATCTAAATTTAAAAGACTTATTTTTGATGAAAATGGGATTGGAACTCCATACATTGGAAATAAAAATTCACATCTTGCAATTCAACATTATATGAATGGGCATATGGATATTCTTATGAAAGAATACGCTAAACATTATAAAAAATAAAATTATATGAATTACGATATTATATTTGATATTTCAACTTACTTACTATTTGGAGTAGTATGGTCTTTGTATTGGGAATCTATGGGATATAAAGAATATCCAATGAATAATGCTAAGAGATTAAGATATATTTTAACTTGGCCGATTGGAACTTTTGTCTGGGTAGTGGGATTTACTATTGGGTTCATAAATCATATGATACAATTCTTTAAAAATAAATAATCCTAAACATTTGGAATTGTGAATATTTCTTAGTATATTTGTTATATGAGAGAATATCCCAAACAATTTCAGAAAGTCGTAAATTATCTAAAAAAGTCAAACATAGCCGTATCGATTGGTAAGGGTACTTGTTATATGTCATATATGTACAAAGGTAGGAGACATAAAGAAATAAC
>Ga0209090_10002400_pt1 | contig 11842 bp, 7 predicted proteins | sample ArcticOcean_MG_C_9_FD_187432 | JGI IMG/M metagenome (GOLD analysis project Ga0209090, IMG submission 187432) | Marine microbial communities from western Arctic Ocean - ArcticOcean_MG_CB2_152 (SPAdes) (version 2) | ecosystem: Environmental > Aquatic > Marine > Oceanic | place: Arctic Ocean... | reverse complement strand
TTTCATGGAACGATTTGAAAAGTGCGAAACACTCGTCGAATCGCTCGATTCGCGAGAGTGGACACCGCGAGATGTTCTTGGAGTTTACGCCACGCACGCGCTCGTCGCCGAAGCGGCTTCGTGCTTAAATTTGAAACCAAGCCGCTCCGCGCTTAAATTTGAAATCATCGAACGCCATTCACGAGCTGTAATGTTTCTCGTGTGCGCGAAAGCGCTCTCAAAACGAGTTTTGCAGCGTTCAAAACATAACGCGGAGGCATTGTTCGACGAAATATCTTCGAGCTGTCTGCTTGGCGCGTCGCAATCCATGCTCGATACATTTGCGTTTCTGGATGCCAAAAATATACAAATGGCGAGTTTATTCCATCACGTTGTTCCCGCGCTCGATGGCAACAGCGTGAGTATGGAGAAGTTTCACGAAATTTGCTTAAAGTGGGAGAGTTTACAACAACAATCAGATGTCGACATTGGAGAATCATTCGCCAAGGCTTTGCGATACGAGGCGTTCGATAAAGCGTTGGAATTTACGAGGTTTCGCGATACGTTGAAGCGTTCGTTCGCGTTTAGTCAAATGGACGCGATTAGCTCAAAATTTCGGTCGATATATCTGCACGATATGGATTTGATCGAACACGCTGGTCTCGATGTTGATACAGCCGACGAAGAGTTTAATCTGAAAGTGAAGAAGAGATTCGACCACGTAACGAAGCAGTTTGCTATGGCATCGCAAAATTGCTCAAACGGCATACTTTGCATCGGGAACGGGAAGGTAGAGGAACAGCACGAAATGAACATGCTGTATCTGTGGAAAAACCTTTGTTTTACGCACACGGACGATGCGACGGGAACGAACAGTTCGTGGTTACCTCCACACTTAAGCGCACCAGCGCTCGCGGCGCCTTCGTGGTTTCTAGCAAAGAATTCTTGCGCTACGAATAATGCGTCGTACAGGGACGAGTGGACGAGAAATCATCTAATCGAATCCCTCGCGTATTTCTCGGTTGCATCTCTGGGTTCGTGTGAAGAAAACACCGCCGAGCGACGAAAACAGACGATTCGCGAGATGTTCGAAAACCGCGTGGGAAAAAATTCAGCCTTGGGGCGAGAAGCAAGAGAGGAGGATGGAGAAGCCTCTTCATCGTGGACGCGAACGAACGTGTTTGCGTTCAACGAAACGTTCATCCAAGCAATCATCCGAAATACATCAGCTGCGAACACATTCGATGCCATTTCACGCATCGCTATTGGTTGTTCGCGTCATCTCTCGGAAGATATACACGCGATCGCATCCAATAAGCATTTGCCAAACTCCATAAAATTCGCTCTGGACGGTATCGTCCCTACGACGTCGTACGTAGCATCGCACGTGTTGACCGTTTCCTGTAACGCTTTACTGTTAATGATTGAAGGTAAGATTTTCGAGAGCGCGGATAAAAAAGAGCTGAAGCAGTCGCTTAAACCCGTAATTGACGCGATGGGTGGTTTACTTTTGGCGGTGCGAGAAAATGCGATTGACGTTTTGAAAAAATGTAACGAGAACGAAGACGACGCGCGCGCCGGAGAGTTTTGCGCGATTAACTCGTCTATATTTATTCCGGGAATCACCGCCGAGTTGACGCAGAAAATTGCGACAGAGTTGAGAACAAATCATTTAGAGAGTTTCGAGATTGCAGCTAAACGCATCGAGTTTTTGCGAACCGAGTTTGTATTGTTCGGTTTTAGTACCTGGTACTGATTAATCAGTATATTTTTTCAAGTACCTCGACACGAGGGAAAGATCAAAGTTGCAAATCTTTGCACCCTAGAAAATGACTAATGATATTCGACACCACGACGTTCGCTAAGCCTTTACAGCTGTATCCTGATCCTCTTCTATTTTCCCAGCTTCGCCACGGGCATCCCCAATGTTCACCGTCGTAGTTGTAATCCGACGGCAACGCCGCCGTCAAACTTTCGTAATCGACGATGTACACCTCATCCGCCAACACTTTTTCGTTCTCTCGAAGCATCTTCTTTGCTATTTGGTTCAACAGTTGTCTTCGTTCGTGCGTGCCGTACAAGTTCGGCGGTACATTCGCGTCTGTACCGCTCTCGATGCCGTGCCATCTCGTCGTACCGACGTCCGTGTGCGCTCGTCCGCTGTTTCCCGCGCTACACGTTCGCATCGATTCCGAGGACGATCCGTTCGGGCACATGCTATCACCGGGTCCGCTGCTCGATTTATACTGTCTCGTCGGCGCAGTCACCCACACTAAACGTTTCAACCGAACCTGTTCGCTCTCGTTGCTCGTTTCGCGGTATCTTACCACGGTTTCTACGAAAGTTTTCATCTTCTCTCTAAACTTTTCAATCGAATACCTCGCGGCGTCGTTCGCGCCTTGTAGAATCACCACGTTTTCGAATTTCACGTTTGCCGTGCGTTTGTGGTTATGAATTTCGTCGAATAGGTTTTTGTTCACCATATCTATGCCGTGAAAATCGCTGTGATCGTTCTGCGCGCGAAGGAGATCTAACCTTCCGTAAACTTTTCTGGCGTCTAAATCGTGTCTCGTCGGCCAAAAATATTCCGTCTTGTTCAAATGTTGCAGAAACGCCTCGTATACGTGTCCTAAAGTACTCTCGCCGGCAAACTTAACCGGTCCAACTTTCTCTAAGCATCTATTCAATTTCAATCCTGATACGTGTTTAATTTTGCACCCGTAATACCGCCACTCTAAAGCGTCTTCTTCGCTTTGCGTTCGGTACATTTTCTTGGAAAACACCCACCTTCCGGCGCCGTCGCCGTTTGCACAAAAAGGAATCTTCGAACCTTCCCGCTTCCAAGCGAGTTCCTCTGATGGATTCTCGTGGAGCTCATTATACGCTTCCATCTTGTACCACCCGTGCGTCGATTCGTCTTCTTTGGTATTCTTATAGGATTTGGTAAATCCCGCGGCGTCTTCCAACACGTTTTCGCCTACGCCTACATCCTCCTCCATGTTTTCGCTCACGAAATAGTCCTTCTCGTCCACGTATACTTTCCCCGGAAACGTCCTCCTAATATTATACACGATTGGCCCATCGCACGGCGGACAATTATTTGCCTTTGCCATTAAATTCTCCGGAAACGGCTTCTCTTTCACCGGATCATGGAGGCCTTCGCCGTCCACGTGCAACAACCACACTTTCGCCCGAATACCTCGATACTGTTCGCCTTCTCTCGGAACAATCGCTTCCACTGGAAACTCCCCGCACACCTTCTCCCCACTTTCTTCCTCTCTCTCCTCAAAAATCGGCGAATTCACGGGCCCGAACAACGCGTCCGACGTCTCGAACGCCACGCGCACCGAGTCGCCGCACGACCACTCGAAGCCGCTTTTGTCGTCGTCCTTCATTTTCTTACGAACGGTCAATCGCGCGGACATCTTCTTGTACCCTTCATATTCCTCGCTAAATTCCAGTTTCACGTCGAGTAAACACATCTCCCGAACGAAAAAAGCGTTTTCGATTGAAACGCACCCGAACCCGTTTTCATCGAGGTCTCGTTGACCTTTTGGTATTAGGGGTTGAGGGCGGTTTCTCCCGCCTTTAAAACGCATCATTTTCGAACGGTTGTTTTCACCACCACCAACACCATCAGCAAAATCATCATCAACTAAACGTTTCTTCGTCATCGTTATCGTCTCCTCCTTCGTTTCCTTTCCTTTTCCGGAACGTAGTAATAGTTCTTTTCGTTGGGGAAACTTCGTAAACACGAAATCGAGTTCCATTCGAGACACGAACAGACCGCACGACGAGGCGACGAGGAGCCAAAGGAAAGCAATCGCCACCGACCGTTTCGTCGAAACGATTGCCATTCTCATTCGTGGTGCATTGCTCTCTCTCAGTCTCTCTCCCTCTCTCTCGTTTAATACTACGAATACGCGCGGTGAAAAGTACTCCTACGCGTGGTGTTTTTAATGGAGCAGAGAGAGCAATGCATTGACGTACAAAGTGAATGCGAGTCGAAAGGTAAACGCGAGACGATACAGACCGCCTTTTTCTCCTCGTTAAAACGATTCCTTCTCTCTCTCGTTTTCGTACGTCGTGTGGTTGTTTTTAACGGAGTAGAGAGAGAGAGAGAGCAATGAATTGAATTACAACAAAGTAGAGTCAAAGCGAATACGAATCGAGACGTAAACGCGAGACGATACGTGCTATAGTACACATGCAGACTTTAGCCTTTTTCTGCTCGTTTTCACGATTCCTTCTCTCTCTCGTTTTCGTCTCGTCGTCGTGACGCCACCACCACCTCTTTCTTCTTTTTCTCTGTTGGGATCTCTGGACCGCGCTCGTCTTCCTCCGTCCCGAATAGTGCGTTTCGCCTCTCTCATCCGCTCGTTACGACGATTCCTTCTCTTTCGTTTCCGTTTCCGTCGCGTGACCACCACCGTTCCCTTCGCTCAGTTTCTTTTCTTTTTCTTCTTTATTCCTCTCGTTTTCTTCATTCTCTTCTTCTCTGGGATCTCTGGACCACTCCCGTTCTTCCATCCCGAACTGCGTTTTCCCTAACTGCTCTTTCGCCCTGACCAGTTTACTCTGGACGTAAAACGACACTCCTTCGTTCTTAAGAAACATTTGCCGAAACTTCTGCAGCATTTCCTCTTTCGTCGCGCGTTCCCCGACGTCGAGGACCTTACGCGCTTCTTCGATCGGCATCGTTGCACTCGAGGAAGACTTTGACTTATTCACCGCGTCTTTCGCCGTTTCCGCGGTGACGCCGGATTTCCGCGCATTTTCCAACGCTTTTTGCCACGCTTGAGACATCGCTCGGAAGACCGCGCCGGAACCCATCACCAAGAGGTTTGCCAGGATGCGAGATGCCATATTTTATGTAGTATAATACGTACTTCTGCGAGGGGCTAATGCGACATTAAATGGTTTGAATTCTCTTTTCGTGCGTGTGCTTTCTGCGGATAAAATGGAAAAAAGACGAGAAATGACCATCTTTGACGCGCTCTAGATGCACACAGAAGTGAATAAAAAGAAGCGGTACACATATCAGTGATACGAACGGAAGAGATCTCGAGAGATTCGTCTCGTTTTTTTGTGATTTCTGTTCGAATTGATCTCTCGAGAGGTCTTCAAAGTTGGCCAATGTGAGCGAAATGATGTGTTTTTGGAAGTGCTCAAATTCGTCACTGCGTGGAGATGTTTAAGATATAAACACGCGAAGAAGACAAAGAAGAATGAGAGAATGAGCAATGAGAGAGACGAGATTATGCGCACGATGACGGGCAAAAGTGGTTCTCGCGAAAAGAAGAGGACGTTTCTCTCGCTGCTTTCAAAGAACAACGACGAGAACATCAACGAGAAAAAGTTCTCTTGGGGACCGCTTTGGGATTCCCCGACGAGGATTACGAAACAGAAGGAAGAAGACAAAGCGGCGAGACCACCGAATACTCTCGCCGCTTTCGCTCTGACGACGCCATCCAACGAACCAGCGAGAGAAAGGAAGAACTTTGTGGCGAAGGAGAACGCCGAGGATGAGAACAACAACAAGACGGGAGAAGACCAAGGAAGCTTCTTGGAAGCCTCTTTGGGCGGCGGGTTCTCCGCAAACGCGACGGGAGACGAAGACGAAGAAGAAGAAACAATGAAGGATGAGACGATGACGATGGCAAAAGAAGAGAAACAAAACGGCGGCGCGAGACCGGCTGCTGCTGCTGAAAAAGTTGGTGAACTTTTGCTCTCGAGAACGCTCGCCTCGAAGCCACCGATGAAAGGTTTCGCCTTTATTAAATCGAGCGAGTTTGAGCAGTTTAAAGAGAACTGGCAGCGGCAAAAAGAGATAAAAGGGAAGAAGAAAACAGAACACGCGTCGATGATTCCACGGGGACCACCACCACCGCCGCTCGAGCAAGAGAAGAAAAAGAAGAAGAGGAGGACGACGGCATCATCAAACGACGACGACGACGGCCACCAAAATTCGCCTAAAGTTGTTCTTCGCGGCCACGTGTACTCTGTAGTCGTACCTTCTTCTGCGCCGTCGTCTGAATCGTCGTCGACGCGTGCAACTCGCGAGGAAAAAAACAGAAGACAAAGAAGCTTCCTCGTCAAGTTGGAAGCGCAGTTTGGTGACAATGGACAAAAATGGCAGGCGTTGGAAGCGTACGTCTCCCCCGCGGAGTCCTCATCCTCGTAAAGCGAATAATATTAATAATAAGAAGAAGAACGGCACTGAGTAGTAATAATAACAGTAGTAAATATCGGTAGAATTGTAATAAATATACGCGCGTGTAGTACCGTATGCTAATCATCATAAAGCGACATCAAAATCATCGTGCGCGTTCTTCTTGGAGATATTCAACCATCACATCGGACAAATATTCCTCATTAGTATTCTTAAGAAGAAAAAGCGCAGAACGCAAAGAAGAAGAAGATATAAAAGAAGATACGATTGAGAGACGAGGAGAATAACACGTTTCGCATTTAGAGGATATTTACCACCACCAATACGAATACTAAGACCGCGAGGATGGCGAATACTCATACGAATCCGTTTGGTTCGATCGAGCGAGAAAACGACGAGAACGAAGACGAGGAACGACGAGCGGGAGAGGAGGAAGAGTTCAACTCCTTCAACGAAATCGAGTTGAATACTGCGACGAACAAACACACTCCTCCTCCTCCTTTTTCCACGACGACTTCACTGAGAGACCGAATGATGATGACGACAAGAACGGAAGAAGAAGACCAAGAAGGAGCAGGCGCAGAGAGGATATTCGTGGGGCAGTCGAACAACGTCAACGAATACACGGTAGAACAAGCGATCGATTACATCGGTTTCGGTAAATTCCAGATGGTATTCTTAGCCGTCACCGGTCTCTCGTGGTTATGCGACGCGATGGAGATGATGTTGTTATCGTTCATAGGCCCCGCGGCGAGGTGCGAGTGGCGGTTAACGACGACGCAGGCGTCGAGTTTGACGAGTTTCGTATTCCTCGGGATGGGTTTCGGGGCGCCGAGTTTTGGGATGTTCGCGGATAGGAAAGGGAGGTTGTTCTCGTTGAGGTGTTCGACCGGGTTGACGTTGTTAGCCGGGGTTGGGTCAGCGCTCGCGCCGACGTTTTCTGCGTTGTGTTTTGCCAGAATGGTCGTCGGCTTTGGGTTAGGAGGCGTTCCCGTGGCGTATAACTTGTGCGCAGAGTTTTTACCGAGTAAGAAGAGAGGCGTGTATTTGTCGTCGTTGGAGTTTTTTTGGTCGTTCGGGAGCATGGTTTCGGCATTGTTGGCGTGGACGATTTTGCCGAAGAGTTCGTGGAGGACTTTGTTAGGCGCGACGGTGTCGCCGTTGATTTTGTTGGGCGTTTTGTTGGTGTGGATGCCAGATTCGCCGATGTATTTAGCGAGTAAAGGGAAGATGGAAGAGGCGGAGAGGACGTTGCGATTCATAGCCAAAATGAATAGGAAACCTTTGCCGGTTGGAGTGTTGAAAGTGCAGGAGAAAGATAAAGGGAAACGAGAGGAGTGGTTGGATAGACGGTTGTCGATGGATGAAGAGATGTCGACAGAAACCACCGCCGGAGCGTCTCCCCCCGGTTCTTCTCCTCGTCCTCCTCAAAGGGAAATGACCAGTTTACAAGGCAACATGTACACGGACGACGAGTATTCTCTCTCTTTCTTCTCGTCCATGAAAGGGTACGTATGGAACCGCACGCCGGTAAAAATGCAACGCCTGTTAGTCCCAAAATTTCGAAAGACGACGATGAGTTTGTGGTTCCTCTTCTTCTCCGTGGCGTTTTTGTATTACGGTCTGGTCTTGCTGACGACGACTTTGAAACTGATGGACGACGACAGCGGAGGCGCGAGAAAAAACTTAGACCCGTCCACGGTCGTTTGTCTCGCGCATAATTCCCCCGACCTTACCAACGCGGATTACCGTGATATCACGTTATCTGCGTTCTCTGAGCTTCCCGGCATGATCTCGGCGATGGTGTGCATCGACACGCTCGGTCGTAAAAAATCCATGATTTTAGGCTTTGTCGTTGCCGCCGTCTGTTTCATACCGGTCATGCAATCCGCAAAACGCGACGTCATCACCGCTTTCTTAGCCATCGCGCGTTCCTCCTCCATGGCTGCCTTCACCGTCCTCTTCGCCTACTGCTCCGAGGTCTACCCCACGCAAATCCGAGGCACCGGCGTCGGCGTCTCCAACACCTTCAGCCGATTCGCGGGCATGATTGTCCCGCTCTTCGCCGTCGACCTCGTTCGCAACGGCGCCGAAGAATTCGTCTTGTTCTTGTTCGGTTTCATAGCCATAGTGTCCGCCTTTGTCGTCTCTCGATTAGAACGCGAGACGAAAGGACAACGTTTAGACGCCAGCACGGAAACCGAAGAAGAGAGTTTCGCGAGTAAAGAATCAGAAAGCGGGGGCGTTGAACTGAGCGAGCGAACGCCCGCGCAAATAGCAGAATAGCTTTTTAACATACTACCACTTTAGAAGTCAATCGTTGTGGTATAATCGCGTGCTCTCGCATACGCTCGCACTACTACTCCTCCGCGAATACTCTTTTCCTCATAAAAACACCAGAGAGAAACACAAACACACTTAAGCTTATATAACACGCGTTATTCATTCTCACGACGTAAACACAATCAGAGACATAAAAAATGGGCGAACGTAAAGTCCTCAACAAATACATCCCTCCCGACTTCGACCCCGCGAAAGTCCCGCGAGGAAAACGCCCCGCCGACGGCCAAATCAAAGTCCGCATGATGCTTCCGATGAGCATCTGCTGCCAAACCTGCGGGAACTTCATAAGCAAAGGCACAAAGTTTAACAGCCGAAAAGAAGACGCGAAAGGAGAAACGTACCTGGGGTTACGAATATTTCGATTCTATTTCAGATGTCCGAGATGTAGTGGGGAGATTGCGATGAAAACAGACCCGGAAAGGAGCGATTACATAGGTACGAGTGATGGTGATGCGTTTGAGCGTTTGAATGCTTTCGAAGCCTCGAATCCGCTCGCAATCATCGCGCTGGAAGCGGAAACGGGTCGAGCGGATTTTCGCGAACATCTGGTGTTGTTTTCTCTTTTCGCGCTCGAATCCGCTCTTTCTCTCTGTGTGTCCTCCCGTTGTACTGACCGTGAGTATTATTATCGTTATTATTATTATTATTACGACGACGACAGTTGAATCCGGCGCGTCTCGAAACTACGAGCCGTGGAAAGGCGAGGAAACCGCGAACGAGTTGAAAGAACGCGAGCGAAGAGAAGCGGAGGAAGGGGACGAGATGAAAAAGCTGGAAAACAAGACGAAAGCGTCGAAGAGGGAGATGGATTTGAACGCGGCTTTGGACGAGATGAAATCGTTGAGCGCGAGGCACGCGAGGATGGATTTTGACGGCGTCGTCGCGAACGTGGCGAAGATGGGGGAGCGAGAGCGGGAGAAGAGAGAGATGGAGGAGGAAATGCGTGCGAAGAAAATGTATGAGATGGCGGTGCGAGAGAGTAAAGCGAGAGAGGAGAAGAAACAACAACAGCAACAAAGAGAAAGAGGAGAAAATGCGCGTACTAATACTAATAACGATACTAAAAGCACCGACGAAAGAGAACACAAAAAATTAGAAGACATTTACAGCGAAGACGAAGAAGAAAAAGAAGCGAGAGACGCGGAAGAAGCGAGGCTTCGACGGCGCAAAATCATCGAAGACGTCGGCGAAGAAGATGGACCAAAGAAAACCTTCGAAAAGGAGAATACTAAGACGAAGAAAAAGCTGGCGATACAACGCGTCGCGACATCCGCGGATGCGAAAGAAAAAGAAGAAGCTCAAGCGCCGGTGGTAAATCCGAGCGCTTTACTCGCGCAACACTACTCTAGCTCTAGCGAATAATAACGATACCACTACTCTTCACAAAAGAGAAACAAACTAACGCTCTTAACATCGACGTTACGTAAAATGTTCCTTTTTGTTCTTTCTCGTCACAACGAACTTTTCCTCACAAACACACACGCGCAAGTTTAATAGAGACATCTAAAGAGAGACATAAAGATGTCCTCCCAACGCGGACGAAGTGCTACGCATCATACTGGCAGCACTAACACGAACAACGCGTTAGAGTGGTGGGATTTACGCGCTACCGTCGAGAAAAACATCTCTAAAACGCGCGGGAAACCGTCGACGGGGACGAATGTCATCTTGGACCAAATCTCCGGCTCGGCGCGCGCGGGGCGGTTACTCGCCGTCCTCGGGCCGTCTGGTTCGGGGAAAACGACGTTTTTGAACGCCCTGAGTGGACGTCTGAAAGAAAAAGACACGAACGAAACGAACTCGACGAGGTTTGTGTTCAACGGTGACGTGCTTCTAAACGGCGAGCTCGTGGGACAGTCGAGTAAGCGTTCGAAGACATCGAAGACGAACGGCGATAAATGTCATCGGACAAATGTCATATCGTACGTGGAACAGGACCCGAAATTTTTCAGCAACATGACGGTGCGAGAAACGTTAACGTTGGACTGTCGATTACGGGACGCGAGATTGACGAAACGAGAGTGCGAGTCGATGGTCGAGAACGTGTTGAACAGGTACGGATTGACGAGTTGCGCGGATACGCTCGTCGGCGGGGATACAGGCGGGAAGGAAGTGAGAGGGATATCGGGAGGCGAGAAGAGACGGTTGAGCATAGCGTGCGAAACGGCGTTCAATTTTGGTAGTTTTGTAGCAGATGGTGAGCAGAAACAACATCATCATCATCATCAGTTGGTCGTGTGCGACGAGCCGACGTCGGGTTTGGATGCGTTTTCCGCCGATCGCGTGGTCTCCCAATTGGCCGGCCTTGCGGTTGAACAAAAAGCGGTTGTCGTGTGTTCTTTGCATCAACCTCGATCGGCGAGTTGGTCGAGAGCGCACGATGTCATGCTCTTGGCGAATGGAGGGAGAGTCGCGTATCACGGTCCGGTATCGAAATGTATACCGTATTTTACGAGCATCGGGTACGAGTGTCCGGCGAATTACAACCCCGCGGAGTTTCTAATCGACCTGGTATCCATTGTGACCGATTGCGGGGTGGAAGCGTGCGAGAATTCGATAGATAGAGTAGACGATATATGCAGAACGTGGCGAAGACAAAAACCGTTCGTCGATAGACAATCGATACAGGCTGAGTACGAGGAAACGAAGGCGTCGGAGAGGAACATGTTCGATCCGAACAGAAATCAGAAACAGAGGACGCTGATGACGTACCAGGATTTCCACAACATGATGCACGACCACACGCTGACGAGAGCGGAAACGACAATTACGCAGGAAAATGGTGCGCCGTTATCGTTTCGTGATTTCGAAAAAACGTTCGCGAAACCGTTGGAGACGTACGCGAGTAAGAAAAATAGTACGGCTGATAACGGTACCGACACGGCGAATGGGATCGAGAAAAGCAGATTTAGCGAAGAAAAAGATGACGACGAACGCGATGACGACGACGGCTATAAAACTGCATCGACGATAACGATGAAAAAAAATGAACAGAGCGACAACGATGAAAACGACGACGAAAATTTGAATGAATTCGAGAAAACGAGGAAGAAGATTCTTTCGCGTTCCGGAAGCGCGGAGGATGTGCACTTGGAAAAGAACAACAACAACAACAATCAAAGCGCTACTGCTGCTGCGCCGACAAGCGCTGCTACCAAAGCCGGCGGGCCTTTGAAACAGTTCGTAAGACAGGTCTCGACGACCATACGCTCCAAAGTCACCAAAAGTGCCTCCGAGACGTCGGCGAATACGACGACGACTGAGTTTGAAATCTACGACGCAAATGGAGGCCGAAATTTTGCCTTGTTCGGTTCGACGCCGCCGTCGCCGTTTCAGCAATTTCAACTG
>Ga0209090_10002398_pt1 | contig 11846 bp, 7 predicted proteins | sample ArcticOcean_MG_C_9_FD_187432 | JGI IMG/M metagenome (GOLD analysis project Ga0209090, IMG submission 187432) | Marine microbial communities from western Arctic Ocean - ArcticOcean_MG_CB2_152 (SPAdes) (version 2) | ecosystem: Environmental > Aquatic > Marine > Oceanic | place: Arctic Ocean... | reverse complement strand
TGGACGAAGCGTGTTAATGTGCAAATATTAAAGTATTCTCTCACGCGTGAATTGTAGGTATTAACAACAGCTTACTATGAAAGTTCAATAGCATGTACGAGGTCGTTTCGCACGATCAGTCTAGGAAGCAATGCTACGTTTGAAGAACCAACGCTTTCGTAGATGGACTTTTGCCCTACGCAAACATAACATGAAGTTAAACATTAAACTAAGAAAGTAGATGGTGTTTCAAAGGCGATATATCACGCCTTTTCAAGAGAGAAAGCTTCAATATAATTCCATTTGTATCGGGAAAAAACATGTCCTATAAGTACTTCTTTTATTCTTTCCTGCTCGTCCTCGTCAAAACCGACCCCAATTCCAAAACTTCTTTCTTTAAAATGACTTCCTCCAGATCCGAAAACAACAAGCACTCCTTCCTTCTCGTGCGTGAGTGTACCTTTAAAAGTAGAACCCCAATCGCGACTACCACCGCGCGAAAATTGCGCGTGGCGCTGAGAAATCTCTCGAGCGACGAACGAGGAGAAGACGGGGAAGACGAGGAGGAAGAAAACAATTAAACATATAGGATATGGAGAGAGCCTTTTCTGTGATGGTCAAGCCGCGATGCTAAGTAAGTATATTTAACTTCGTGCAAAGTAATTTGAAATTATATTTCTCAATAAATAACAAAAGAAAGTATCTAGTCCGACTTGCAACGAACGCGAAAATAGGTGATGACATCAAGGACAACAAAAGAAACAGTCGAATGACGTTCTTCGTTATCATACTCTTATCTCACACATTTCACACCCTAATCGTCTGGGTAGACAGCATATTTCTACATGGTTTCTGTGAAGGAGTACAAAAAATTATCTTCAGAGAATTAAAAGTAAAATCTCCACCCGTATATCCTCTCGCTTAAATGCGAGAGGATAAAAGAACGCCGTCCGTCTCTCACATCGCGCCCGTGAGAACCGTGAGCATCATCACGGCAAGCATAAATACGGGCGAAAGAGCATTCGAGGCTGAGTACGAATTATCTTCAGCAAGTGTAAGCCTGACAGCTTCATCCTTCAAATCCGTCACACACTTCTTTTCGGCGTCGACGGCTTCTAGCGCTTCGCAGTGCTCGTTCGTCACGTGCTTCACGCTTTCTGAGACCCGGCGAAAATACTTCGTGCAATCTTTGTGACTCCCGAACGTTCCGTGGGCTTTGGAAACCAAATCCATCAAAAGCAATGCTGGGCGAACTTCGCCGGATTCTTTGAGATCAGTGGTGTTTCCATTACCTTGCGAGGCATCGACACGCAAAAGCTTACCGCCGTTTCCAAGTTTCGCTTTAACGGTTTGGCCGGAGAGCTCTTCGAAGCCTAATGCAGCTTCGTAATCGGTCGCACTCCTCGAAGCTGTGTCTGAGACGTACGTCTCGTCGATGACAACGTCGTAATCTCGAATGGCTGAGTGGAATAACTCGATGTTTTCCGGAAAGTATGTCTCTTTCGATTGACCCTCCTTACCGGAGTATGCATCCATCCCGGCATCCGTGCATAGCGTCGAGCGGAACGTATCATATAAAATTTGGTACTTTATATCGCTTCCCCAGGCGTATTTTTGTACCCAAACGCACTTGAGCCTAACGCCATCCTTCACCACCCCTTTATCAACGTACTGGGTAATTGCTGCGTGCGCTTCGCTTTCTAGAGCAAAATACTCATTCGCAAGAGCTTCTTTGTCGAAAAATAAGGATACAAATTTCACCCACTCTGCTCTGAGTAAAGATGTGTCGTCTGTGTTCCCGATAAAGTTCACGTTAACGTCTGGTGCATTTGAGCATTTGCCCGTGCCAAATGAATCTGTGAGCGCCAAATCGATGTTCAACTCGTCGCATTTCGCTGCCCAAGCTGATGTAGACCCGCCTTGATTTACAATCTCACCCGCAATGACCGCTTTCTGCATGCATGGCGAGTGCATCCAAGACGCGGAAATCATTTTCAGCCCTGAGTTTCCGTCAATTCCGAGCGCTTCAAGATATCCCAACACAAAAGACCCGCCAACTGAGACATTTTTTGCGGGAATCTCGAAGTACTTCGTCGTCACCCCCCCTGATTCCGCCTCGATGTTGGCATACGTCACTGGATCGACCGTTGGTCGTTCCGTTCCTCTGTGATGCAAAACATATGTTTGCTTGTCGCAAGTAGAAGGATTTAAGCTCGCGTGCTCGCTGCCGCACTTCATCCGAACGATCTTGAAGTTAGACCCGTAAGTCACCTCATAATCATTCTCGACCAAAATCGGGTTTTGATTCGTCCCAATCGGTTCGTCGCTTGGGGAGATACGAACCGATGAGAGAGAGTAGTAGTCGGCGTCGGAAGACTTGGTGTCTTTTCGCGCAGAAACACCAATTTTTCGAACGGAAAACCCCTGTGTCAGGCACATGACGAAAAGGAAAAGCATCGGTGTTCGAGAGGTTCTCATTGAAGTTTTAAACAAAAGCACTCTATCTGAAAGCTGTGATAAAAAATATGGTGAGCGGTTCGATTGGTTTCCACGTGTCGAAGAAAGAAACGAGTCCAATAGATGCGCGGAGATTTGATCAGAATGCGTGTGCCTTTTTTTGCAAGGAAGGCTGTGTTTCAATCTATGACGTCATCAAACATGCAATACCATGATTGAACCCTTCATTTTGATGTAGGTTTTAAACATTTTGCTAATTAGGGTTTAGTGGCGGTTTAAGGTATGGGAGTACCCCTTCGTACTCACGAAATTGTCTGAAAGTTTTCTGCGCGGTAAATAAATAATTTTTTAACGTCGTCGTAAAAACTCCACTCGTTTCTGCCCTTTTAAATGCGAAGGGAGCGTGCACGACAGAATAGGATGACATGAGGCATTTGCTTGTCTCCTCTCATTTCCTTTTTTAGTTAAACGCCGTACCGTTATCATACTTTGCTCGTAAAATGTTTAGGGTATCTATAAATTAGGGTTTAAAGTATGAGAGTACCCCCTTCGTACTTAGGCAGTACTAAGGCAGTACCCCTTGTTTTTTAAGGTCAAAATATATTCCGGCACAGACAACTTCCAGACAACTTTAAGACAATTTGAAAGATACATAGCACAGACAACTTCCAGACAACTTTAAGACAACTTGAAAGATATGTATATATGTTCCTATGTTGGTGTGTCAGATTAAGCATATTCCCCCGTCACTCAGTAGCTTAGGTTTTACGCAATATATACTACTACTAAAGGTACCTACTTTACTATTCGATTAATTATAATATATCAATCGTATCCAGCAAGCATCGGCGTAATTTTCGCGTATAGCCACGCGTGCGATTCAGCGAGCTGATTTCGCAGACCCTCCCGAATCTCTTCACGGGTATACCTTGCCGAAAAGTGAATCAACAAAATATTTTCGCATTCGCGGAAACTGTCCGCGTTTTCGGCAATGTCTCTTACGTGCGTGTGACCGAATCGTTTCGCGTCTGCAGGTGGAACGTCGTCGTTGACAAAAGTGCACTCGAGACACACTAATCGCGACTTCAACCCTTCCTGAATAACTTCCTGAGGAGAAGAGTGTAAAAAGTCCATCGTCGTATCTCCCGTAAACATAATCTCCGGCACGTCCACCGTGTCGGTAATTTCCACGCCGTCATCTTTTAAAGCTTTAATTTCACTTCCTTTCAGCGATAAATATTTATCTTTCAACTTTTGCTTCGTCGAAAGAATAACATACCCTTGACTCGCAATGGGGTGCACGGTTTCAAATGCTTTAATCTTATAGTTTTTGTTCTTCATCGAATAACACGTTTCCGTGGACGGCGCGAAAGGTATCATTTCATGCGGAAGGTCACTATCGTCCAACACTCTCAGCGCGTCTATAAAGTTCGAAATCGCTTCAATCTTTGATTCTGGCACCAGTATCGTAGGTGGTGGTAACGAAAGTAAGTTTCTACTCGCTATGTACATCCCCAAACCACCGATGTGGTCCATGTGGGTGTGCGTCAAACACATCGTGTCCGCATATACGCATCTCTGTGTACACCTTCCGCTATCAAAACATAGTTTGAGTTGAGGAAAGATGATGCTTGTTTCTTGACCGCCTATGGATAAGCCTTCGATGTTAAATCCCGAAAGCGTCTCGACGACGAATCTGTTTCCTTTTTGCTCGTTTTTGCCGTTCATCGACGACTATATCGTCGGCCGTGACTTTTGATTTCTTTTCATCATCATATCCACGCAGTTTGGACGCTGGCACGTCCTTTCTTTGATGAGATGTTAAAAAAACACAAGACAAAAAAAAAGTGAGCGGAGGGTTTTATGGCTGCCAAAAGAACTGACGACAAGAGCAGTACTACCCCGTCAACGCTGTTGCGCGCTGTTGCGTGCTGGTGACATCATTAAACACCACTCGTAATTAATCGTTGTTTGTCCTTTTTGAAAGAAGAAGCATCATGGCGGATGACTTTGAGCGCGCGGTTTTGTTCTCGTTTCAGCAAAACACCCCTTCTTCTTCTTCTAACTATAATACTAATAATGAGGAAAGAACGAGCGCGTTACAACAGCTGGAGCAATTCGTGCTCTCGCCAGACGCTTGGAAAGTGTGCGCGGAACGGTTTGAAACGTCCTCTTCGTCCGAGGTGAAGTTTTGGTGCTTGCAAACGCTCGCGAAGAAGCTCAGCGAAGAGTTTTTCAACGAAGAGGAACATTTCGGCAGCGCTCTGCAGTCCTCACCTGCTTCTCCTCCTTCCTCTTCTTTGCAATTTTCCCACGAAGATAGACAGATGATTCGGAATACTATTGAAAAGTACGTGTCTGCGTTTCAATGCCAACGGGTAAACGACGTGTTTCCGATGTTCATCCAAAATAAACTCGCCGAATGCGTCGCGCACGCCATCGCTTCAGAAGGGCCGGCGAAACGTTGGCCAAACTTTTTCGAGAACTCTGCGGGTATCCTCGTGAATACCAACTCGGGGGGTGATGATACCAATACCAGCGATAATGAAGACAAGAAGACTCGCGCTGCATTCTTTTTGAGAATATTGGATTGCTTGGACGCAGACGTGATAAACTCGACCGACGCTTTGAGAAAAGGCGCCTTATACGTGCGCAAATCTGGTCGCGTAAAGGATTACATGAGAGAAAGCAACATCGTTTCCTTTTTGTTCGATACTTTTTTGAACATGGCGAATAGCTTTTCGAGCGACGCAAAAGTTCTGTCTCAGATTTTAATCGTCGCGAGTAAGTACGTCGATTGGGTGGACGTGAACATAATCGCGTCCGATGGATTCATGTCCTTCGTGTCGGCGTGCTCTGGACATACGAACGAAGACTTGCGAGCGGCGTCTTGCTTATATCTTACCTCGCTCATCGATAAAGGCATGGATGCTGGTAAAAAATTCATGTTAATCACGCGATTTAATCTGGTCGAGGCATGTTCCTCTCTCGTCGCGGCGTCGTTTCGCGACGACGACGAGCAATTCGCGATGAAATCTTTACAACTCTTGCAAACGCTAGGAAACGAGCTGCTGAACATGCTCAATGCTATTTCGCCGATCGCGATCAACTCAAAAGGTGGTAAAATGTCGGTAAAAGAGCGATCGATGGATTGTTTGAGAACGCCAGAATCCGAACAGCTGTGTAATTTGCTCTTGCTCTTAGCCACGCAAGCGGCAATGTATGGAATCCCGTCCAAACACGAATCTGCGGTTTCGGCCTCCGGCCAGTTTCTCGTCCAGTACTCGAACAGAATGAAGAATGATAGCTACACTTTGGCATTATCGATACCGATGGTTCAAGAGACGCTGTTGAAGAACATTATCGATCGTTCCTCCTTCGAGTTTGTGCATGATTTTGGCGCAGACTTTGCGAATGGCTCAGATCCGTACGTCATCGAGTTGGAGTGCGACGTTTTTGCATTGAGGCACGAGTTGATGGTGTTGTTTAGGAATATTTCGCGAGCCGCACCGGAAATAGTGTTGAGAGCGACGCAAGCCGCAATAGAGAGCGCGTTCAACACCAGTAGTAGCATTAATAATGATAATAATAATAGTAGTGGAGGGGGTGGTGAAGTATTTTGGTACCGCGTCGAGGCGGCGCTTTCGGCGCTGTATAATCTGGGCGAGAGCTCTGGATTCACCGACGCGGTGGTAAATTTCGCCATGAAGACGAATCCGAACAACGCCAAGGACAAAAATAAAAGCATCGAACCTCCGCAAAGTAACAACACCGGGAGCGCTCCACAAGAACACCTCGAGCTCACGTCTCTAGTTTTATCCTTGGTTCTGAAATGGGACGAGTGTTCTAAAAGCGCCGCGTATCACCGCATCGTTTCGATGTCATACATGGAGTTATGCGTGAGATATCACAACATGATTGAACAAAATGCAGAGGCTTTGCATCTTGTTTTGAGAGCATTTTTGGATGAGCGAGGAATGCGACATCCCGATTTAAACGTATCATCTCGAGCGTGTTACTTGTTTATGCGAATGGTGAAACCTGTTCGTTCGCATCTCGCGGACAAGTTGGACGATATTTTCACTGCGTTAGAGAAGCCCCTATCGGATGCGGCTGCACCGTTATCGTCGGAGATGCTCGAAGCTATTCAAGCAAAGGTTGCACAACTCGCTTCTAATTTGAGCATTGGGACTCGCGCGCAAGCCGAAGAAGGTAACGACGACCGCTTGTACGTGTTCGAAGCGGCCGGCTCCATATTAGGTGCGGAAGAAGTGCCCGAGGACAAGCAGTGCGAGCGTTTAATGCAAGTTTGCCAGGTTTTATGTGGAAGAATCGTTGAATTTGTCAATATTGCGGATGCAGAGAACGGTGCGTTGGCGTCACAAAATGCCATGCGATGCGTCGTAGCTTTGAGCAACTTATCAAAAGGTTTCAGCGCAAGAATTTGCGTGCAGTTGCGTCCCAAAGTGGGTGAAATTTTTCGATCCGCGATGGAAGTGACGATATCGTGTCTAAAGAGATGGCCGAGAGAAAAGGGCGTGCGCCATCGCGTCGTTGGTTACTTACACCAGATGGTGCAAATCTTGAACGAAACAATTGTGCCGTACTTACCAGATGCCGTCGATTCGCTACGAAGTAACGGGACAAATTCCAAGGAGTTGGGTGAGACGTTAGTTCTCATCAATCAACTCTCGAATACGTTCAAAGAGGCACTATTGCCGATGATTGCGCCGTTGTTCTTACCGCTGCGATTACAGATTCACGAGAACATTCGGGCGGGGTTTTCTCAGTCGGCAAGTTCTGACGAGTTTACGAGAGAGTCGCACGAACTCGAGCGGAACTGGATTCAAACTGTGAACACGTTTGCGTTGACGTCGCTTCTCTCGCCGTTGCTCGCGGCGAACGCAGAGGCTAGGGATTTATGCTTAGCAGAGCTAGTAGAAAATGCAAAAACGCATAGTTCCATTTCAATACGGAAATTGTGTTTACAAGCGTTAAAGCACATCACGACCAATTGGTTGGTGGGCAACGATAACACTGGTGGAAATCCTCAAATTGGAGGTGAATTCTCGAATTTTGCCGCGCAGAAAATTGGCGTCGAATGTTGCCTTGTCGCGCCTTTGTTCGATTATAACTTTGCCGACGCCGGAGCGGTGTCAGCGGTAAACGAGTGTTTCGCGATCCAACGCGTGCTCTTTCAAAAAATTGGCCAACCGTTCGCGGAATTGCTCGCCAAGAGCGTTTTACCGAATTTGTTGAGTGCGAAAGTCGACCCAGCGGGGATAGAAAATTGCGCGCAAGCTTACGTTAATTTGTTGCAGGCGGAGTCCGTGAAACCGAAAGATATTCGCCTTTTATTGGGCGAAATCGCGCAGCAAGCGACGTTTCCAGACGGTTTCGTTCATTCGCCGTGTAATAAGTCTTGATACCTTCATCTGTTTTATGTGTGTTAGTGTTAGCAAAATGTGTGTTTAATAGTATTAAAAATAGTTTTAGGAACGTGTTTTCGTCGAAGAACTTTCTCTTCAGCACCTTTCTTTTTTCTCGAAAAATCATCTCATGAAAGATATCTGAAAGAAATCCAAATCACAAAAAAAGTACAAAACCACCACACATTTTTTTAGACGACGATATCCACTCACGTCTTCCTCTTTTGTAGTCGAAAGTAGACTAGAAGAAGAAGAAGAAGTGAAGAGGAGAACTTTTAGCTGCTGCTATTTATACATTCACTCTGAAAAGCTACATAATAAGAGCTGAAAAACAATAATGTCGTTTCCGGCGGCGACGACGATGCTCTCGTTTTCCTCATCATCAACTTTTTCATCATCATCGTCCGCCTTGAAAACAAATACAAGTGGAAGCAGAAAGAGAAGCGGAAAAAGAAGGATAGACGTAAACGTGCGAAGTAAGTCATCATCATCATCGGGGAATTTGTTTCAGGGCAAGAAACGTTCAAAGGCAAAACTTCCTGGTTACGCGTTTTACGTTTCGCCTCAAGATTTTTCATCGACGACGGAGGGAGACGAACGACTTCCGGAGCACATCGAAGCTGTGGTAAAGAAAGGCGCGACGATGGTTGTTTTGCACGATCCAACATCATCTCTTTCTACGAGAGAGTTTTATAACTTGGCTGTGAATATCAAAACAAACTTGCGCGAACGGTGCGCGTTGTTGGTCGTGGATAGAACGGATATCGTATCGTCCGCAGAAATCGACGGCGTCGTTCTTTCCACGGATGGCGTGCCCACCGTCGTGGCGAGAAAATCTATGCCCGAAGGTTCGCTCGTCGTCGTTTCTGCCGGCGAAAATGCGAAGAATGCAGAAATAGCCGCGAAAGAAGGGTGCGACGTGCTTTTCGTGAGCGACGCTTCCGTGGCAAAGAAGATTCGAGACAACGTTTCGGTACCTATTTTCTCGAGTTTTCGCGACGCGGCTGATTTGACCTCGAATATTGATACAATCGTTGCGACTGGATGCGATGGCGTTACGCTCTACAAAAACGCGAATAAAAAGGACGCTGTCATTGCCGATACGATTGGTGAGGCACTTTCGGCGTTGGGCGGAGAGGGCGGGGAAGATAAGAACTTTTTAAAGAAAGACGAAGCGACAGAACGGAAAGTTGCATACTCGACGAAATCGGCAATACCGCCGACGCAGTTTACGAGCGTCATTGGCGAGCAAGGCGAACGTTTACTGAACAAAGAGCGCGAAATCTTGGACGATATCGTGAACTTTTTAGAAACGTCCGCGCCTGAGTTGGAAGAAATCAAACTTCTCCTCGACGCGCGCAAAGGCTTGGACGAATTGTTCTTGATTGTCATCGTCGGCGAATTCAACGCCGGGAAATCCTCCGTAATTAATGCCGTTTTGGGCGATAAATTTTTAGCCGAAGGGATTTTACCAACAACGAACGAAATTACCGTTTTGCGATACGGTGAAAGTAAACAACGCGTTCAATCCGAGGATGGATTTTATAATCAAGACATCCCGGTTGATTTGTTGAAGCAAGTTTCTATTGTCGATACGCCGGGAACGAATGTTATTTTAAAAAGACAACAACGACTCACGGAAGAGTTTGTACCGCGAGCGGATTTAGTGTTGTTTGTTCTCTCCGCGGACCGCCCGATGACGGAATCGGAAGTGAAGTTCTTATCTTACATCAAGAAGTGGGGTAAGAAAGTCGTATTCGTTTTGAACAAGTGCGATTTGCTCGAAACGGATGAAGACCGCAACGAGGTGACAAAGTTTGTGCGCGACAACGCGAAGCGATTACTAGGGGTTGATAACGCGCCGGTCATACCAGTGGCGGCGAGAAACGCGTTGCGATTGAAGAAAGCAAACGCGAGCATGAAGGAGTACGCCGAAACAGGGTTCCCGGCGTTTGAAGAGTACGTGAACTCGTATTTAGGCGGAGGTAGCGGTAATAATAAAAGCGGCGAGAATCGCTCGGGCGAGGCGTTGCGCTTGAAGCTTGCGACGCCTCTAAACGTCTCCGAATTATTGCTTTCAGCTTCTAAACAAATTTTGGACGCCGAAATGAGCGTCGCGGAGAGTGAAGTCGCCGCGGCATCCGGAGTTGATGAACAGATGAACGCGTACAAAGAAACTATGGTGAAGGACGCGAGCGAACAGGTCAATTTCGTGCGGGCTAACGTAAACGGCGCGGTGAAGCGCGCGAACGCGTTGGTAGATGAAACGCTCCGTCTCGAAAATGCGCTCGATTTGATCACGACGTACATCGTCGGTGCTGATTACTCTGAGCTCGATGATCTCGACGTTGCGTCAAATAGTAGTGGAGATTCTGCTGATGCGGCAAGCGGCGGGGAAGGTAATAGAAAGAAAAGAAAGAAAAAGTATTCAAAGTTTGTAAAGGCGTATCAAAGCACGGTCCTCGGTTCCGCCGATCAAGAGCTGAAGAAAACGGTGAAGGAATTTTCCAAATGGTTAAAAAGAAACAACGACGCTCGATTATCGAGCTATTTGAAAGCGGTGTCTTCGAGAGGTTTCGATACGACTATCACTGCGTCTGGAATTAAGGACTTTCTCGAGAGTAGCGAAAAAGGGGCGCCTAATATCAATAGCGCAGCAATAGCCGTGGCTGATAACTTCGATAACGAGGCTGCTGCGTACAAGCTTGACGAAGAGATGCGGTCTGCGGTGTACGGCTCGTTAGGTTCCTCCGCCGGCGCGCTCGTGTCTGCTTTTGTATTGAGCGGCTTTTTATCCTCGATGAGCGAGGATATTCTTGCGTACTTACTCGCCGCGGCGGTCGGTTACGTTGGTATTTTGAGTCTTCCGCTGAAACGACAAGAGTGTAAAGCGAAGATTCAGCGCGCCGCGGAAGCGTTGGTAGAAGACGTCGAACGAGAGTTGTTGAAGGAACTCGCGGAGGAAATTGACGCAACCTCGGATCGCGTCGATCAATTAGTCGCTCCATGGGAAGCAGCCGCGCGAGTAGAACGCGCCCGGGTTCAGAAGTGCTTGGAAGTGCAAGAGAAATACGCGACCGAAGTCGAAAATTTAGCCATCGAAGTTGAAAATTTATAACGAGATGAAACAACTACACTCAAATGCTTTTCGTAGTGCGCAGACAAACCCCTACTTGGAAATTCTCAGTTCTTAATATTTGCTACAAACCTATATCAGCTACACGAGCGGAGAAGATGATTCATCAAGATCGAAGCGAGAAAAATCCTGCCTTCGTCCATGAAATGCCAGGAGCTTCCACGCTCGTGTTCTAACACGCCGCTGCTTACACCTTCGATCGTGGCCTTCGTCGTATCTAAGACTTCTGCTCCTTTCATTTTGCGAACGCTCGGCCATAAGGAAGTATCTAAAAACTCGCGCAACTCTTCCTGATACTCAACGTCATCGTGATTCGCATTGATGAAATGGTGATGCACGCCGCTAAAAATGACGCGAAGACCGTGTCGTAAAGATATGAGCTCTTTTAATCTCTCTAGTATTTCTCCGTAACCGTTGCTCATTCGAAGTGCACTGGAATCGAGTCCAACTTGTATGACAATCGTTTTATACGTATCGAGCGCGTATTCATCCTTTCTCGTTTTCTCGAACATTTTTGCATGCAAACGCCTCGTTCTCGTTTCTTATTGGAAAATTACACTTTTCGATATCCATTAACTTCCAAGAAGATTTACTCCAAACGACGTCGTTCGCGAGAAGATTCTCACACATTCGACAACTAATATCGACTGAAGATTTCCCTTTCCCTCTTCCAGTTTGACTTTCGTTAACAACAACGTCCACATGTCTCGTGCGCGTGGTGTCTTCATGGAAGAAAACAATGTGCGCGAAAAGAACCAGTCCAAGAAAAAAATGCAAAAGAAGGAAGTGTGATGCTGTCGAAGAAGGACCACTCATTCGTACTCAGAAGATGCAATCAGAACAGA
>Ga0209090_10002394_pt1 | contig 11851 bp, 10 predicted proteins | sample ArcticOcean_MG_C_9_FD_187432 | JGI IMG/M metagenome (GOLD analysis project Ga0209090, IMG submission 187432) | Marine microbial communities from western Arctic Ocean - ArcticOcean_MG_CB2_152 (SPAdes) (version 2) | ecosystem: Environmental > Aquatic > Marine > Oceanic | place: Arctic Ocean... | reverse complement strand
ATTGTTGAAGCAATCTGGTTATGACGTTTCAGGATTATTTATGAAAAATTGGGAAGAAGATGATTCTAATGACGCTTGTAATTCAAAAAGAGACTATGATGATGCGCTTAGAATATCTAAAAAATTAGGGATAAAACTCTCTATGGTAAATTTTTCAGATAAGTACTGGGACTTAGTTTTTAAAAGATTTATTGATGAACTGAATCAAGGCCTAACTCCTAACCCTGATATTTATTGTAATAAAGAAATAAAGTTTAACTATTTTATGAACTATGCCTTATCTCTTGGATGCGATAAAGTTGCAACAGGTCATTATGCGATGATAAAGGAAAATGGGTCGGACCTAACATTAAATATTCCTAAAGATAGATCCAAAGATCAAACATATTTTCTATATATGTTGAATCAAAGCATCATGAAGAACTTGCTCTTCCCTCTTCAAGATATTGATAAAAATGAAGTTAAAAATATTGCCAAAGATTTTGATTTATCTATTTATCAAAAAAAAGAAAGTATGGGTATATGCTTTATAGGAAAAAAGGATTTTTCAAGTTTTATTAAGAAATATATAAATACTAAACATGGCAATATATGCGATGAAGACGGTTATGTTCTTGGAGAACATGATGGTCTTTTTAACTACACAATTGGGCAACGAAAAGGTATAAGAATTGGTGGAAATAAAAATTATAGTGAGAAACCGTGGTTTGTTATCAGCAAAGACATTGGTGGGAATAAATTAATTATAAGCCAGAATCAAGATAGGTTGATTTCATCAGGAAAAGTGGGTCTTGAAAATATGAGTTGGGTACGCTCACAACCTTCTGTAAACTTTAAATGCAAAGCAAGATTTCGACATGGAGGGAAATTGATACCTGTCAATGTCACTCAAGATAATAATAAATATCACTTAGATATGTTAGATGGAGAGAGAGCAATTACTCCTGGGCAATCAGCCGTATTATATGACCATGATGAATGCATAGGCGGAGGCATAATTAGTTACGTATGTTAATAAAGAATATAGATGAGCAAATAATAGCGCTAGCAGGCTTATATCAATCTTGTTATGTCGTATCAAATATTGCTTGGAAAGGTGAATATAACGAGCAGGACTTCCTTCCTCTGGTTAATAGTATTTTACAAATTGACTCTACAATTGTTAAAGATATATATATAGATATTGATAACATTAAATCAGGATTTACTTATCTAAGAAAACAAATAATAGGCGATATATTCACAAGAAGCAGTGAAACAAGAAGGTATGTGGCATCTTTAAAAATATTATCTAATCATTTAATGGGTAATCAGAAAACTATAGGTTTAATACAAACCTTGCTGAAAGAATTAGAAGAAAATACTAGTGACCTAACCACAGACCAAAAAGCTCAAAAATTATCAGAGATATACCAAAAAACACTGAGTAAATTTGAACCTAGAATTATCGTGAATGGAGAAAATAAATACCTTACTGACCCTATTCAGGCGTCAAGAATAAGAACGGCTCTATTTGCAGGCGTAAGAGCAACTCTTTTATGGGAACAGCTTGGAGGATCTAAATGGAAACTATTTCTATTCAAATCCTCTTTCTCAAAGAAAATAGATACTTACATTAACTCTACGAAGAGTTAGCAATATTCTTTAATACGTAATTAAGTATTCCGTCACTTGTAAAATAATTCCACTCCATAGCAGTATCTATTCTTATTTTTACACTAAACTCAAATGGTTTACCGTCTTTAGTAGTCATAACTTTAACTGACTTATCATTTATTTTTATTTCATCAATTGTAAATTGAGAAGTTTTATCTAAACCCAGAGAGTCAAAATTATTATTATCTAAGTACTCTAAAGGTAATACACCCATTCCTACAAGATTGGAGCGATGAATACGTTCATAGCTTTCCGCTATAACTGCCCTCACACCCAATAACTTAGTTCCCTTTGCAGCCCAATCTCTTGAAGAACCACAACCATAATTTTTACCAGAAAAAATAATAAGACTATCGTTTGATTTTCTATATTTTTCAGCAGCATCAAATATAGACATTTCTTCTTTCGATGGAATATGTATTGTGAAACCACCAGTTGTTTCAGGGACAAGTTTATTAGCAATTCTAATATTTGCAAATGTTCCTCTTTTCATAATCTTATAGTTGCCTCTTCTAGAACCATAAGAATTAAAATCTGCAACTTGAGTCCCATTTTTGACTAAGAATTTTCCAGCAGGTGTTGAATCTTTGAAAGACCCAGCAGGTGATATATGATCAGTTGTAACACTATCTCCTAGAATTAATAATGGGTAAGCATTAGTTATTGAGTCAAGTTTATGCAAATCATCATCTATGTTTTCAAAAAATGGAGATGGCTGTATATATGTTGAATCTTCTTGCCAATCAAAATATTCAGAATCATCTGTACTGATATCTTTCCAGTTTGTATCACCATCAAATAGATCCGCGTATGAATCAGTGAACATCTTTCTGTCAATATTCGCATCAACAACTGCACGTATATCATCTGATGAAGGCCAGATATCACTTAGATACACATCATTCCCGCTTAAATCTTTACCAAGACTTTCTTTAGATATATCAAGTCCAATTTGCCCAACTAAAGAATAAGCAATTACAAGCATTGGCGATGCCAAGAAATTCATTTTTATCTCTGGATGAATACGTCCTTCAAAGTTTCTATTACCAGATAATATTGAACTGACTATAAGATCTTTGTTAGCAATTTCTTCCACATACTTATCTTTTAATGGTCCTGAGTTACCAATACATGTTGTGCAGCCATAACCAATAATATTAAAACCAAGCTTATCAAAATACTCAATTAATTCAGCTTTCTCTAAATAGTTTTTAACAACTCTAGATCCAGGGGCTAATGATGTTTTGACCCATTCCTTGACCTTTAGTCCTTTTTCAACAGCTTTTTTAGCTAATAAGCCGGCACCAATAATTACACTAGGATTAGATGTATTAGTACAGCTTGTAATTGCAGCAATCATTATCGCTCCATCTACTATTCCCGAATCATCTAAAGATTTATCTTTTTTTTGTTTTGTAATCTCATCTGTTACGACCTTTTTAACATCTCTAAGATTAACTCTGTCCTCTGGTCTCTTTGGGCCAGACAAGCATGCTTGTACGCTAGAAATATCAAGAGATAAATTATCACTATAAATAATTTCATCAGATGAATCTCTGAATAGACCAACTTTTTTAGAATATTCTTCAATTATTTTTATATGCGATTCTTCTTTACCCGTAGTATTCATATAACTTAAAGTCATGTCATCTATAGGAAAAAATCCACATGTAGCACCATACTCTGGAGCCATATTTGCTATAGTACAGCGATCTGCAATTGATAAGAAATCTAGAGCATCACCATAAAACTCTACAAATTTACCAACAACATTTGCTTTACGTAATTGCTCAACTATAGTTAAAACCAAATCAGTTGCAGTAGTAGATTTCTCTAGTTTTCCAGTTAAATTAAAACCTATTACTTCTGGTAATAACATAGGTATTGGTTGTCCTAACATAGCAGCTTCTGCTTCAATGCCTCCAACTCCCCATCCAAGCACACCAAGACCATTAACCATTGTAGTATGGGAATCTGTCCCTACTACTGTATCAGGATATAAAGACCCATTCTTATTGAAGATTACTTGAGAAATATACTCGATATTAATTTGATGAATAATACCATTGTTAGGCGGTACAATTCTAAGGTTTTCAAATGCACTCTGTCCCCATTTTAACAATCTATATCTTTCAATATTTCTTTTATACTCAAGCTGTGTATTTAAATCTTTAGAATCAGCAGTACCATAATGATCGACCATAACAGAATGGTCTATTATTAAGTCAGTCTGGCATTGAGGATTAATTAATTTTGGATCTCCATTTAATTTTTTAACAGCATCACGCATAGACGCTAAATCAACAACCGCAGGTACACCAGTAAAATCTTGCATGATAACTCGACTAGGGTAAAAAGTTATTTCTGTTTGATCTTGAATACTTCCATTCCATGACAGGAATTTATCAATAACATCACCTGAGTCAGATTTATTATTTCTTATATAGTTTTCAAATAATACTCTAAGCGAGTATGGCAAGTGTTTAATGTCAGCCTTGTTAATATTATAAATATCATATAACTGGTCTGATTGCTTAAGTTTATCTTTAAAATCCATGTTTTCTTATCCCTCAAAAAATTGTCAATATTTTATCATATAATATAAGAAAAATTCTGTTTTATTTAGCTGGCACTACTTTTTTAATATGTTCAATGCTGATTCCATAAGGATTATCAGCCTTATTCTTATCAAAAACCCCAATTATCTTCTTACCCTCATTTATTTTGATCATGGCCTCGCTTAAAATATCTTCTAGTTTTTTACTATATTTTAATTTATACAATCTAGGGAGAGAGTTATTTGAAATATTTTTGATCAGAATAATGAATTGATTATCTATCTTTTTAACATATAAAATATTAAATTTATCAGGGAAATCTGATGTTACTGGGTATCCAAGGTTGTCAAATATTTTAACCTGTAGAAATAAAAATAAAAATAATATTGATATCGATAAATATATCATTTTTTTAAAAGATTCTTTTTTCATAAGAGCAAAAATTAATATTCCATAAACTATTGTTAATAATATAATGACAAGGTAAATATTCATTTCTATTAATAACCCTTTAAGCTATATGGGGTGAGAATTTCATTATTAGCATAAATAGATTTAAAATTACCCTCTGAGTCAAGACGAAATTTTGTTATTGTTAGCTCTGAGTCTTCATTCTTTAGAATAACGTCTCCTACAAATACCAATCTTAAAGATGGATTTACTTTTTCAATAATTATTTTGGCTTCAACTGGCTCATTACTCTTATGATCATATAAATATAAATTCACAACATATTCGCCTGGGATAATGCCTCGCAACGTTACTACTTCACGATTTATGGGATAAATAACTTCTTTACCGTCAATTATGATTTTATCATTGACTACCCCTCTGTCGTCCCTATCCAAATGCAACCATCCAGCATCTTTTTTTAAATATGATACGATTTCACCATTAGGGTCTTTAACCCAAAGATCTATATCATCCGGAAGACTATCCTTCCAATCAACAGTTATAATATACTCAGCCTTCATATTAACATTACCAAGCTTAGTAATAGGGTTAATAAATAATATAGTTATGAAAAATAGGAATGTAAAACCTAGAAGAATATTAAATAATAAATCTGTAAATGGATCAAAGCTAGAATATCTTTTTTTCATCTTTGTAAATTTTCTTTAGTTCATCGTCAAAAAAGGGAATGCATGTATTGCATGTATGAAATATTTTATAAACAAATACCTCTAAATATTTATACTGCATTGATAATAAAATTGATGTTACTAAACCAGTTAATGTTGTATATAAAGCAACTTTCATTCCATCGCTCATATTCTGGAGTAATGTATTCATTAACGTTAAATCAAAATTTTCAATCTCAGTGATTGCTGACAACATTATAATAAATCCTATGACTGTTCCAACCAACCCTAATTTTAATAATAAATCTACGACAAACCATCCTGTTTCTAATTTGGTAGTTAAATCATTTTCAAAGCTATTCCTGGCCTCCTCTATCTCCTTATTGTTAGAAGTTAGGGAGATAATTGACGTAATATATTTTGCTAAAGTTATATCGTCATGATGATTTGATTTCTCAAAGGAAGTAATATTTTTTACTGCATCTTTTTTTAAATTCGATGATAAATTTTCTAGAAATAATTTAATATTTAGATACCTATCTTTAATAAAAAACAACTCAATGCCAACTTTCAAAGTAAAAATGAAGAAAATAAATATTATTAAAGAGGAAATGTGACTGATATCATTAGACAACATTAAGAACAAGAAACCAAATTGATGTGCTACTAACAACGCAATAATTAAACTTATAAAAAATAAAAACCATTTTATAAAAATTAAATCACTTGCGTGTTTTTTTAGCATAATTAGTTAGATTAATTTTTTTGGGTCTAATAACTTCAAAATCTGCGATCTTGTTAAATTAGTTTTTTCTTCCGCAATATCTATAATTGATTTATTTGTCTTATAAGCTTCTTTTACTATTTTTGATGCTAAGTCATAGCCAATAGTTTCATTTAATTTAGTGGCAATAATAGGATTCTTTTCCAAATTAGATTTAATATTTTTTTCATTTACTTTGAAAGTATCAACAGTATCGGCTAAAGAATAAACAGAATTAATTAATAAATTAAAAGACTCTATTGTATTTTTTGCAATAAGAGGAAGCATTGTATTGAGCTGAAAACTTCCAGATATGCAAGCTATATTGATAGCATTATGATTACCTGTTACCTGTGCCATCGCCATTAATACTGCCTCAGGGATTACAGGGTTTATTTTTCCTGGCATTATACTACTGCCTGGTTGCAAAGGTTTCAGAGTAATCTCTGAGAGACCTGAAACTGGCCCGCTGTTCATCCATCTTAAGTCATTAGATATCTTTGTTAAACACGATGCTACTCTGAGCAATGCTCCGCTCATAGTCAAGATATGATTTTGAGAACTGATCATTTCAGATTTATTTGGATTAGATGTAAATTTTGCACCTGTCTTGCCTAGTATTTTATTTAATTCAGTAGAAACTAATTTCCCAAAATTCTTTGGGGCATTTAATCCTGTTCCAATCGCAGTTCCACCTATAGGCAAATACTGTAATTCTTCCGCGCTTTGAAGTAATGGTTGATTGCAGTGCACTACCTGCTCTCTCCAAGACTCTATTTCATAACTAAATGACAAAGGTACGGCATCCATTAAATGTGTTCTGCCAGACTTGATAATATCTTTCACTTCAAATTCTTTATCAATTAGCTTCATTGTAAAATAATCCAGGGCATCATTTAACTCTAGAGCTAACAGTACAGAACAAATATTTATTGTTGTTGGAATTACATCATTCGAACTCTGTGATTTATTAATATCATCATTAGGATGAACTTTTTTCTTAAGCTTGTTAGAGACGGTAGTTGCTAATACTTCATTCATATTCATATTAGTGCTTGTCCCCGATCCTGTTTGATATAAATCAATTGGAAACTGATCATAATATTTGTCAATATTTTTATGAATGTCTAATGCACAACTGCTGATAGCTTTTGCTGTTGTAGCTGGCATCAATTTTGCTTTATGATTAGCCAATGCACAAGCAGCTTTCAGCGCAGCTAATGATTCTATAAAATCTGGAGGAAAAACATCTCCGCTAATTTTAAAGTTATCTATTGCTCTTTGGGTTTGAGCTCCATAAAGTGCAGTTTTAGGAACTTTTACCTTTCCCAGTGAATCCTCTTCTGTTCTGAAAGTAATTTTTTTCATATGATTTTTTTAAATTTATAATTATTATTATGTTATAATATCATCTTTGAGATAAATGTGGTTATGAAAAAAGATGATTTACTCTCAATCTCTCCTCTAGATGGAAGATATTCAGATGCATGCAAAGACATAAGTGATGTCTTCTCCGAATACAGCTTAATTAAACACAGAGTTTTTGTTGAGATCAAATGGTTCATATTTTTGTCAAAAATTGACAAAATTAAAGGGCTCCCAAAAATAAATCTTAAGGATGAAAAATTCTTACTAAATATTTATGATAGTTTTAGCTTGAATGATGCAAAACTAGTTAAAAAACTAGAGAGCACAACCAAGCATGATGTGAAGGCTGTGGAATATTTTTTAAAACTAAAATTTGATACTAATTCTAGTCTCAAAAAATATAAAGAATATATTCATATATGTTGTACCTCAGAAGATATCAATAATCTTTCTTATGCTCTTATGGTGAAGACGGGACAAGTTTTAATATCAAATAAACTCAGTACCTTGAATATATTAATTAAAAAATATATAAAAAAGTATTCTAAGAATATTATGTTATCGCATACCCATGGTCAACCTGCAACTCCAACATCAATGGGGAAAGAATTCTTAAATTTCTATGCCAGGATCGCTCTTTTACAAAAAAAAATAAAAGATCTTAGCGTTATGGGAAAGTTTAATGGTGCTACGGGGAATTATTCTGCCCATAGCATAACCTTTCCAAATATAAACTGGCCTGTTATTAACAAAAAGTTTATTAATAGCTTAGGGGTCCAAGAGAATAAATATACAACTCAAATAGAACCCCATGATTATATTTGCGAAATCTCTAATAATATAGCTCATGTAAATTCCATCCTTATTGGATTTTCTCAAGACATGTGGTCGTATATTTCAAAAAATTATTTTATACAAAAAAATATTGCTGGAGAAATTGGTTCTTCCACAATGCCTCATAAGATTAATCCTATTAATTTTGAAAATGCCGAAGGTAATCTAGGTTTAGCCAATAGTGTATTAAAATTTTTATCTGAAAAACTAACAATATCTAGACTTCAAAGAGATTTATCAGATTCAACAGTACTAAGAAATATTGGAATTTCATTTGGTTATTCATACCTAGCTTATGAAAACCTAATGACAGGACTGCGTAAGTTATCAATAAATAGTAAAAAAATTGATAGCGATATTATTGACGCATGGGAAATATTAGCTGAACCCATACAAATGGTTGCCAGAAAATATCATATTTCGAATTCTTATGAGCTACTAAAAAAAGTCACTAGAGGAAAGATAGTAGACAAAGAAGTCATACATAAACTCATTATATCTCTCAAGATACCAGAAAATGAGAAAAAGTTACTTCTTAATTTGACACCCAAAAAATATATTGGTTATGCAATAAAGCTGTGTAATGAGAAACACTAATCTTGATAATATAGTTCAGCTTGAAAATCTTATTCAGTCATATGGTCATGAATTTCAATCAATTGGAAATGAGATAAAAATATATTTACTAAATGATAGCGAAATCCATATTATCATTAGTGATTCCATTGAGATTTATACTTATGATATCTCAAGTGCAGATAATAAATATTCGTCAAAAAATATAGAGGATGCTAAGACTATTTTAAAACAGTTTCTTATTTCTTAGGTTTCATATGAGGAAATAATAAGACATCCCTAATAGATGCTGAATCAGTAAACAACATAATCAATCTGTCTATTCCAATTCCAGCACCAGCAGTAGGTGGCATACCATACTCAAGAGCCGTTACAAAATCTTCATCGTAACTCATTTTCTCATCATCATCTGAATTAACCTGATCCTTGAATCTATTAGATTGCTCTTCAGGGTCATTTAGCTCTGAAAAACCGTTTGCTATTTCTCTCCCAGCTATGAATAATTCAAAGCGTTCTACCAGACTTGGCTCATCATCAAAGCTTCTAGACAAAGGAGAAACCTCTGTTGGGTAATGGGTAACAAATGTAGGATTAATAAGCTCTTTCTCTACCATTTTATCAAATATATCTAAATGTATTTTAACTATAGACCCTTTGTCAGAAATATTGATATTATGCGTAGAACAATAACCTTCTATATACTTTTTATCATTAAGTTTAGAGACATCAATTCCTTCAGCATATTTTTCTATAGAGTCATAAAATTTGATTTTCATAAAAGGTGTTTTAAAATCAATTTGAAGACCTTGATATTTAAAACTAGAACTCAAATTTAATGAATTAATGATTTTACTAAATAAATTTTCTATTAAAGACATCAAGTATATATAATCTTGGTAAGCACAATAAAATTCTATCATTGTGAATTCTGGATTATGCTTAACAGAGAGTCCTTCATTACGAAAGCTTCTGTTAATTTCAAAAACTTTTTCGTATCCACCAATAATGCAGCGTTTTAAAAAAAGTTCTGGAGCTATTCTTAAATATAAATCAAGATCTAGAGAGTTATGATGAGTAATAAATGGTTTTGCAGCAGCTCCACCAGGTATCATATGCATCATTGGTGTCTCCACTTCTAAATAATCATCTTCTATAAAAAAGTTTCTAATCTGAGATACTATTTTTGAACGTGTTTTAAACAAGCTTTTAGTTTCCGGATTTATCATTAAATCCAAATACCTTTGTCTATATTTAATCTCAATATCAGCTATACCATGAAACTTTTCAGGTAGCGGTCTCAAAGATTTAGACAAAAGCATAATTGACGAAGTATTAACAGTTAATTCACCAGTTTTCGTCTTAAACAGGACTCCTTCAATTCCAACAATGTCTCCTAAATCTAAATTATTAAATAAAGTATAATTGTCTTCTCCTACTTGTTTTTTTTGTAAATAAATTTGTATGTTTCCACTTTCGTCATGCAAGTTTGCAAAAGATGAGTTACCCATATTTCTTATTGTTAATAATCTTCCAGCAATAGAAACAGATATTTTTTTTTCAGCTATATCTTCTTTTTCAAGATCCCCATAATCCTCACTAATGTTGTCAGCATAATTTTTTTTTCTAAAGGTATTGGGATACACCTTATTATTTAACTTAATTGCATCAAGCTTTTTTTTTCTCTCAGTGATTAATTTATTTTCTTCTGTCATTCTAAAGTCCTTCTTTCAAGCTTTTTTCAATAAAAGCATCTAAGTCACCATCTAATACGGCCTGTATATTGCCAGTCTCATGCTTTGTTCTTAAGTCTTTTATCCTGCAGTCATCCAAGACATATGATCTTATCTGACTACCCCATGATATATCTGATTTTTCTGACTCCACTTTATTCTTAATTTCATTTTTTTTAGTCATTTCAAATAAATATAGTTTAGCACGTAGCTGTTTCATTGCACTTTCTTTGTTTTTATGTTGTGACCTACCATTCTGACACTGAGTTACAATTTTACTAGGAAGATGTGTAATTCTTACAGCTGATTCTGTTGTATTTACATGTTGGCCACCTGCCCCACTAGCCCTATAAACATCAACACGTAAATCAGCAGGGTTAAGGTTAATTTTAATATCTTCATTAATTTGCGGGTATACAAAAACAGATGCAAATGATGTATGTCTTCTGCTACCTGAGTCAAAAGGGGATTTTCTTACGAGTCTATGTACACCAGTCTCAGTTCTAAGCCATCCGTATGCATACAAACCATTAACCTTAATTGTTGCGCTTTTATAACCTGCAACCTCTCCTTCAGACAGTTCAACAACCTCATGTGAAAATTTTTTAGATTCTAGCCAGCGTAGGTACATTCTAAGAAGCATCGCTACCCAATCTTGAGCCTCTGTTCCTCCAGACCCTGATTGAATATCAACATATGCATCATACTGATCTTCTTTTTGTTTGAACATTTGCGTTGTTTCTAACAGTCCTATTTCTTTTTCTAAATCACTGGATATTTGAATCATCTCATCTACCATCTCTTTATTATCTGCAACTATTCCATCATCAAGCAGTGATGTTATTGTATATTGAATAAGATCAATATCATCTTGAATCTTAATAAGATTTTGAAGTAGATCTTGTTTATGCTTTTGTTCTTTTTGTAAGGCTAGTGATTTAACTTTATCTGACCAGTTTTCTTCAAGCGATAATTCTGATGATAGAAAATCTAACTTTCCCTGAATGGAGTCATAGTCAAACTAACCTCCGGACTTCAGCGAGTCTTTTTGCGAAACCTTTATTTTTTTCTAACACATCTTCTACATTAGGCATAAATATTCTCCGTTAGTTTTGCAAAAATATCTAGTCTCTCAAACCATTTTTCTTTATAAGAGTCTAGTTCTTGATTAGATATCACTGTCTTTTCAAACTCTCCGTTTCTTATAGCTAAAAACACAATGATAGAATCAATATTTGTCTTATACTGCCAATCATGCGCTATAGCATAAGCTGCTAATTGCAA
>Ga0209090_10002391_pt1 | contig 11870 bp, 8 predicted proteins | sample ArcticOcean_MG_C_9_FD_187432 | JGI IMG/M metagenome (GOLD analysis project Ga0209090, IMG submission 187432) | Marine microbial communities from western Arctic Ocean - ArcticOcean_MG_CB2_152 (SPAdes) (version 2) | ecosystem: Environmental > Aquatic > Marine > Oceanic | place: Arctic Ocean... | reverse complement strand
GGGCCAGACGGAGAAGGCGGCGAGGGCGGCGGGGCAGGCGGCGTTGGCGGAGAAGGTGGCTGCGGCGGCGGCGATGGCTGCGGCGGCGGCGGCGAGATCAAGCGTGTATTCTCTAGTAGCGCGGCCTGCATCAAAAGGGTGCAACCCGCCGTGCTCCCCGCGGCAACGGTCGCGACGATGATCGCTCCAACGATTCCGAAGCGCATCGTTACGGGCAGGTCTTGTTCGACGTCTCCGACTGTAGCATTTGTGTTGATGTTACCAAGGTCCTTTCTTAAGGCGGGCGCTAAGAGCAGGTGCTGAGCACTCGGTGAGGATTCTCTCTTGTAGGGCATACGTCTCCCTGAGCAATTCGATGGAGACCTCGCGGTCTTTCAACACAGATGTTGTGCCTTCTGGGTTATCCTACACCCAGGAGGGCGTCACGCATGCGAAGCGCGGTCTCAAACTTCTTTCTGAAATGGACACTTTGCTGCACCAGGTTTCGTGTGTGATGAACTCGCTGCGTGAAATTGCCGAATCTGCCAAACGCCGGCGTGAGCTATTGGACGTCTGTGTTCGATCGAATTTATTGGAAATGCCCGATGGCCAGTTCACCCAGATGACAAACGACACCGATCGTTGTAGGATGTTGGAGATTATGTTTGAAGCAGACAAGGAATTTTCAGATGCAAAACTTCTATTTCATTTGGGGTTCACGAAGACGCTGAACGGACTTCGTTTTGTTTCGGAACAACACACAGTACCGGACCTCAATCCTTTCGGAACTGTGAATTAACACGTCGGTACACTGAATATGCGGTCAGTCCGATATCCACACTCAGAAATGAGGCGAACATTATAATGAAGGTCAACTGCCACACCGAAGTTTTAGAATTCGCGTATGAATCACAGACTGAACGTACCTCGACCATTTTGCGTGTAAGCTTGGTCTATACACTTTAGAACTGCTGGTCCGGCCTAATTGCGCTGGCGTACAGGAGCGCCGCGTACGTGCACAGGCCAACTAGTGCTAGCGTGTTTGACAGTTGTTTGAGTATTTGCATTAGGCCGACGTTGGCGTACAGTTGCTTTGCATTCCGTATGTCTTCCGTGTTCGTCTTCAAAAGCACAACGAACTGTGTATGGCCGGTAGAATAACTTTCGGTTGCCGTAACGCTCGCAAACGGGAACGCTACGCGCATTGCCGCGAGCGTTGCCAATGTCTTTGCAGTTCCAATGTCGAATGAAGGGTCGATTTTTACAAGCGTCGACTCGTCGCTCGCTTTGGTTACGGCTGAGATCTTTGCGCCGGGGTCGATTCGGTTGGCAACGACGATCAAGTTCGAAGCGTTCGTACGGGCCGCTGAGTTCTCCAGTGTGGGTGAACCAGGGCGCCTTTGGTTTAATTCGTTTGCTTCGACGCCGCTGTTGCTCATAGGATGATATCCCTCGTGCACCGTGCATCAAACGTACAAGTGCGCCTTAGCGCTGCGACCACAAAATGGTGGAAATGGACGGGGTTGCCCAAATCAGACGCCGTGCGCGAGGCAGCCTTCCTCGCTTGATCGACCCGGATGATGCCGGTCACGTCGACCGCGACGACGACGGGAGTCGAGTTGGCGACGACAAAGGTTGGATCCACGGTCTCAAATCGGTGTGGGGCGGTTTGATCGACAGAATCGACGAAGTGATGAAGAGCGGACGTTCTAAAATATCACCACGTGGAAACTTGACAACGGACGAAATCCTTGCTCTATGGGGCACGGTGACATGGCCGATCGTGTTTTTGACGGGGCTCAGGTCGAAACTCACGGGTTCTGACACTCTTCTCAACGACGAATATATTTCCTTGTTAAAGATTTCAATTGAGCATGGGATTCAGTCGGAATCTACTCTCAACAACGAGCTACGGGCAAATATTTCATTGTCTCACGCTTACAATGCCGTTTTAAGGAGCGTCGCGGCTGAGAACAAGAATACGTTTCAATTCGACAAGGCGGTCGCTCTTCTGGCGACGTCCGTGAAGGAAATGCAGAGTGAGACAGGAATACACATCGACGACAGTTTCACACACGAGTTTTCATCACTTCCCATTTTAGCACATTTCAGCGTCAGTGGCCCCGACGACGACGGCCTCACAACGTCACACACGGGTCCGGTAGAACTAGGCACTAGCAGCAGCAGCACTAGCAGCAGCAGCAGCACTAGCAGCAGCACTAGCAGCAGCAGCAGCACAAGCAGCAGCAGCACTAGCAGCAGCACGACGACGACGACGTCCGGACCCAACGACCACATGGTAGGAAATATTAGGTTTCGAACATGCACCACGCCAGCACACCTTCTCGTCGTGGGATTGCAGCACTGCGAGATGTCGCCCGAGTTGATGGACCACATCTGCCACGAAACGGCCGCGTCCTTGGAACAGCCACTTCCCGAGTCGATGCCCAACATAACGCGCGGAATTCTGTTTTCGGACACTCAAACGGGCGTCGCATGTATCGCCGTGTCGGAGCTCCCTGGACTCAGCGCCGAGATAAACGAGTCTGGGTCGAAATTGGTATTGAACGAAAAGGAACGCTTCTTCGACGACGTCTTCAGTGGCGCCTTGAGCCCGAACGAACTTATATCAGTCGGAGTGCCCGCAAATTGCTCATGGGACGCTTCGCCAGATATTCAACTGGGTTTTGAGTGGTAGGCCAGCTCCACCCTCGTTGCTGCTCGCCACGAACACGAAGAGAACGTTGCATAGTTTTGTCAGCGGTCTCATCAGCAGGTCCGTTTTAACCTCTTTCAATGCCAAATTCCCCCCGTTCTTTTTTACCGTGTAGAAGGCCGTGTCGGAAGGTTTGTGTGATTTGAAGAGAACGAACGTGTCTATATCGTCCACGATGTCGTGCCCGTTCTCGCACATGGCGTCCTGGTAAGCACCGTATGCGAACGCGAAGCCGTTCTCGAAGACGCTGCGCGTGGTAACGCCCTCGGGGTCGACCGGAAGACCGATGCGCTCGGAAAGCATCTTCCCGTCCTTGGACTGGGACGACCTCTCCTCGTAAACGTTGTACGAAATCCCGTTCGCAAGCCAGATGATTTCGAGCAAGTCCTCCAGCCCGTTTATTGTAAACGGAAACGGGATCACGGGTTCGCCGTCGAAGCCCTGGAGCTTGACCTTTTGAAGTCCGGCCATCGCAATGAGGCGGCCAGAATTTTTCGCGTCTTCCCAGTGTCTTAGGAGCGAGTCGAAGTCTTTGGAACCAGCTCCGGCGTTGTGGACAGTTGAAACTTCGGATAGGCAGCTTGCGTGGCTATCTTGGCGAAGCGACGCCGTCATGCACATGGGCTTTCCAACGACGTCGGGCGAACGACTTCTTTTCCGTTCGGGTTCGTCGGTAGCGAAGCCCGCGAGCGGCAAATGCGGCGGCGGCAACGGCGGCGAGGGGAGGCGAGGGAGCGACAATTTTTCCTCGAGCGCGACGGCCGCCGTGTCCAGCAGGTCTTGCAGGGAGGACTCGGCTCCCAGCTTCGAGACGCCCGTCGCGACGAGATTGCAGAACGACTTGCTTGCGACCAGCTCGGAGGTCGCCGGGTTCTGCAGCGCGGTGTAGATATCGCCGCACGTGCTCGTCGGATGGCCTATGCGCAGCCCCATGAGTGCGGCAACGAAGCCGCCGCTCCCGTCGTCGTCGGCGGCTCCCTCCGATTGATTGCCGATTGGGACGTAGGCGGCCGCGTCCGCCGAACTAGCCGACGGCAGGACGTTTTGATTGAAAATGAATTCGCACGCTTCGTCCAGCGCGCTGGCGAAGGCTTGGTACAGCCGCGGGGCCAGTGCGCCGACTGGAATCATCGACTTTGCGGTGCAGGGCAGAATGTAGTTTTGAGCGTAGAAGACGTTTTCGATTGGGCAGAGCGTCGGAACAACTGCAAAGATGCGCGACCCTTCGACGTCGGTAACGCGCTCACCCATGAGGCTTCTCGGGAAGAAGACGCTCAGTCGGCTCCCGACGCTCTTGGTTTCCAGCCGATACCACAGAATTGAAACGTTACCGCTCCGCTCTTCGTCGATTGGAGCGCCCACGCCGTAGGGCGGCCACTCGCGCGTCCACTGGTTGGGAGGGGTTGCCAGTCGGTTCCTGTTCAAGTACTCGAGCATGAGATCCTCGTTTGCGTTGAACATGACCCCCGGGCACTGCGACTCGTCGCGAAGGCCGTCCATGGTCGTATTCTTGCTGCAAATTCGAACGAAGCGCGCGCGCTTCGTGTTCGATCCAATCTTCAACGTTTGGATGGTCTCTTGTGGCACATCTACGACGGTCTCCAGAAGGTGCATGCGCCGGAATTCAAATTGATGCTCTGCCTGGGCGCGTATAAACGGCGAGCCTGCTGCTGCTTCTGCCAAGTCGTCGTCGTCTTCGTCGATGTTGATGTAGTCGGTCGAGAGGAAGCCTTGTGGCAGAACGAGCTCTCCTTTCGACATGACCTGGGCGCGGAGGGCCGCACTTTGGATCGTGCGAGCGCATCGCACCGGCGAGATCGTGAGGGAATTTCCGTCTTCGAGCGAACAGGGTATGTGGACGACGTTCTTCCCCGAGACGTACGAGAAGCAGATGATGGCGTGGCGTTTCCAGTCTTCGCCACAGAAGATGTCGTTGGTGGACAGGCCGATTCCGTTTGCAAACGACGCGACCGCTGCACCGCCCGAGACGACCGAGAGGCGTACCGAGTCCGTCAGCGAGCGGGGGGGCTTTGCCCCCTTGCGAGCGGTCTCGCTGTTTGGATTGCCTTGGGCGTCCACCGAGAAGCACGGCTGGTCGGTCGCAGCTGAAATCAACGCAAGGGCGTCGAGGAACATCACGTCGTTCTTGTTGGCGGCCATTCGGCCCGGCGTAGCGCGCGGGAGCAGAAGCGTGGCTGCGAAGCGACGAGGGACCTGGCTCTCGTGGGGCCCCGTCGCTTTCATGTTTGAACGTCCGCACGCGAACTTCGAGTCGGACACGACCGCGATCGCGTTCTGCATCTCGGAGAGCAAGCTGTGCGAGATTTGCTCCTTTTGAACCTTGCCCGGACCGCTTGTCGAACGATTCGTGAGACTCGACGGCGTGATGCGTGAGTCGAAGTACGTGATGAAATTGGCGGACATGTACGCCGCGTACATCGGCTTGATACCGAGGCCCGCAAGCTGTCCAGTGTTCTCCGTCGATTTCGGTATGGGTGCGCGCCGGCGATGCGCATGCGACGACGAGCCCGAGGTAGAATTCGACTGGTGGTTGCACGAGTCTTCTATGCCCAGCGGATAGAACACGCGGTCGTTGTAAAAGGATGCCGTGATCAAACACGCGTAGACGTGGAACGACGGCGGTTGCGGCAGCTCGGTCTCGAGCGGTGGCTTGAGAGAACCCTCGTTGTCGTGAAGCACCATTGCCATTCTTGCGCGTCGAACTGTGTCGGTGTTCTTAGATGGTGCGCGCGCTCAAGGCGCGTCGTGCTGCTGCTGGCAGTTAGCAGCAGCACGGCGCGTTGTTACACCGCTAAAATAATTACGAGATCGTACTCTCTTGAAAACAAAAGAATATGGCGAAGACCAAACCCACCGCACGTAATCGCCCGACTTTCCCAATCGATCAGTTTCTGAACACGCTCGTAGAGATGCTCGTAGACTCGATCGATTCTTTCTCATCGTCGGTCGGTGACCACAGTCGGCGTGCCGTCGTATCACACGCGCTGCTTCGCATGGAGTGCACGAACAAAGCCAATCGGGACGTCCTCGTCGCCGACGGACGGCTCAGATACTACCGATTCTTTTACCACACACTGAGCACGAACAGTTTGCTTCCCAGACGTTTTCTAGATTCGACGTTTGGCGTGTCGCTTCTCACCGGGTCGTATGGTGATGGACCGAGCAATGTCCAGCGGTTTGGTGTCCTCACACCCAAGGACGTTCTCCAGGACCGCATGAACACCGCGCGTCGACTGGCGAGCCTGGATCTGAACCACGTGGTTCTGAAGAGCGCCAAGTACATGCCGGGCGACCTGCCGGCGTGTGTCGGCCCACGGGTTGCGGCATTTGTAGGTCGGACACGCTTCCTGACGCAGCTTCGAGCGCAGGCGCGTCCCGAATGGGTAGTCGAGTGCGGGTTCCGAAGTTGCCGCTGTCGCTTTCTATGCTCAGATGTCGCCGCGGTGCAGTCGTCCAACCCCGCGCTCGTGGACCTACTTGGCGAGAGCCCGGCGTCCTCCGACGACGATGATGCTTCATCCGACGAAGACTGCCTCCCCGGCGCGTCTTACTGGGCTCAGCTATGCCCACGGCCGTTTACTTCGCTTCCTCGGCGTGTTTTCTGTTCGTTGGCGTGCTCGCTGGCCTACGACGACGAAATAATCAGCGGGATCCCAATCCGGGTAAGTGATGCCGAAACACACGAGACCTCTAGCTCGGCCCGCGGAAAGCTTGGGCTTCCTCGTCTCTTGGCCTCGACGAGAGCCGCATTCAAACGAAACGACAGCGCTGCGAGGGCCTTGCGCGAATCGATGCGATGCGTCAAAAGACGGCCTCATCAAACCGTCAAAACCGAAATATTTGCCAAAATGCACAGCAACATAATCGATGTTTTAAACATCGATTTGGGCTTACTCTACGCGGCCGCGTTCCTGGCCGAGTCGCCCGAGGCGTGCGTCAATCGACAACTGCCGGCGACCTCTCCGAGCTGGCGAGATGGGGACGTCCGGCGATTCACGCGGGCGATTCTGCGCGTTCAGAGTTTGTACCTCGAGCACCACAAGGCGCAGGACGGACTGGCCAGGGACGAGCGGTTCCCTCCCAAGTGGCTCCTCAAAGTGCGCGAGGCTGCACCGGGGCTGTTTCCAGCAAAGCCAAGTCTGTGAAACTTGATGTACAATTTTAAACTTGAATTAAAAATTTAACTTGAAACTTTATTTACAATTTTAACCTGAAAAGGCAAGAACGCGTACTGAGCGAACGGATTTTTAAGGTCCAAAATAACATCTTCCGGTCGTTTTATTTGCGGTTCCACAGAATTCTCCACCGGGTGGATCTCTTGCAATCGTTTGCGTGCTTTCAGTATCCTCTCGACCCTTTCACGTTGAGTTTTCAATGCGTGACAGTTGCTGCACAGCGCTTGAGCGTTGCTTTGGATGTCGTCCAACCCTCCGTTTTCGAGCGCTGTTACGTGGTCTATTTCGAACGCCGCGTTGAGAAGATCCAAGCAGGTTGCACATCGCCACGAGCCTCGAGCGGCTACCTGTCGTTTTTGGTCGGACGTCCAGGTTCGCTTCGGCATCGATGCTTCGTCTAAAAGCTCCAGTGGAGTCGAAGATCGTTAGCGTCGTTTTACGTCTGGTGTGAACCGGACGGCCGTCTAACTTCAAAACGAGAATTGATGTCAATATTTTTGTAGTGTTGACTCTGAGCAAATCTTATCGCACTCGTTATCCCACTGGACACCCATGTATCGGGTCGCTCGCTGTGAGATTCGAAGTATTTACTTCTCAAGGTAGACAACGACTTTTCGAACCCTTCTTCTTTTGCGTCCCACGTTGCGAAATCCGGCCGTCGGTGGGTGGAACGGTAGTGCGACGCATGGTTGAGCAGTCGCTGCAGGCTTACGTGAGATTTGGAAGCGTTGACGACCAACTGCTGGCTAGACGAGTACAGTGCCGACATGCCCGTCGATGTCCGGTTCTGGATCAAAACGTGTCCAACGAACTCGGCGAAGCGCGTGCAAAGCACGTGGTCACATCCCTCTATGAGCTCCCACAGACAAACTCTGCCCATCCCCTTGATACTCGCCTCGACGCAAAACTTGTCGTATGCGCTTCGGATGGCCGCCGTGGTGTCCTCTCTCAGCCTAACAAAGTAGGAATTCCTGGGCAAGCTCAGTTCAGCTAGACTGGCTCCTGCGGTCTGAGGCGAGAGAATCTCGGATGCGAGCGACTTATGCAGCTGCCCTACAATGCCGTTCAACTGAGCCACCACATCGCCGAGTTTGTGAGTTTCATTCCCACCCTTGTTGATCACGGCGCGCAGGGCGACATTCGCTTCGAAGAATGGCCGCCCGGATTCCCCGCTGGCCAAATCGTTGATTTGTTTGGCCGTGTCGCCGTTGATTACCACCAGACTCTCACTAGCTGCTTCCGCGGACGTATCCAATCGCAAACCACTCTCTTTCATCATGGAGCTAATGAGACTGTCCACGATCTTGCATTGGAAGGCAGCGATCCGCTCGTTTGTGGCCTTCTTCTGCGCTTGTATGTCGGCCGCCGCGTCGGTCGACGCCTTGTCGGCAGTGACCAGAAGCGAATCGGCGTCATCTCCGATGAGGCCCGACAGCGTTTTCACAAACGTCCATAGCCGGTCGGTTGAGATCGCAATATCGCGCAGCATCTCGTTCCATATCCCAGACCGGCGCGATTTGGCCGTCCCGAGCGCGTCCGGCTTTTCGGGTGGAGAGATTCCGTTCAGCGTCGTTTCGAGGGATTTGATATCGGGAATGTCGGCGTAGTAGAGTCCTCGGTTCACGACCCCTCTGATTCGTTCGAAAAATGGATATCTGGAGCAATCAACGTCTGTCGTGTCAATCGGCGTGTTGGTGTTCTCTGCTCCCACATTCTCGCCGGTAGAAGTCGGAAGGTAGCCCAATTCGTTTGGAGACGGAGCCTTGTAAACACCTGTTTTATTCGACCTGCGGAATTCTGCATCTGCCCTGACGTGGTCCAACGTCCATCGCTTGTCGACGAGGACTGTCGTCGAAAAAGGTGCCGGGTGGTGGCCTGCGTCGTGGGCGTAGTGAATTTTGCCACGAATGGTCGCTACCGGGCGGGTCACGAGGGCCTTCCGTGGCACGTGGTGCAGAACCTCCCCGTCTTCGGCAGCGCATGCGAGCTCATGCAACGGGTCGATCTGCTTGAGCTTCAGGCAGAGTCTGGCCCGTGTGAGAGCACGTCGCGCATTGCTGGACAGGTTCAACTCAGTGTCGGAGATCAGCTGTCCACAGCGCGCCACCGCGTGCTCGAGAGCGGCCGCCCTTGCAAGCGCAACCGCGTGCTTGCCCGTTGGGTTCCAACGGACCTGTCTCGCATCCTTGACCACCCCAGACTGTGTGCAGCCAATCGAAGCGTCGTCGATTGCATAGTTCCCGGCAAGTGTGGTCCACGCCTCTTCGAATCCATCGTTTTGTGTTTTTGACGGAGCGGTTGTACTTTGTGGAATGTCAAGCACGCCCGCTCGCGAAATGTTCACTGCCATACGGCGCGGCATGTCATAGGGAAGCAACCTGTCGGTAGGGTAGCCATTCGCCTCCTCCATCGGGCCCCTGTGCCCACATAGACCACGCGAAATCACATAGTTGATCAAGGACGCCTCGAATCCGACGCCTTTACCTTCGTCGTCGACGACTTTTTTTGTGTCGTCGAGTTTTTTTGTGTCGTCGACTTTTTTTGTGTCGTCGACTTTTTCTTTGAGGGAGTCTTGGGAATTATCACTTCCGACTGTACTAGCAGGTGGGGTCGATGATGCTGGTCGCTTTAAATTCTTTTCCATCACCCTCGCAAGAGGACTGTCAATTATTGCTTTGAGTTCGTTGAGAAGCTTCAAGAAGTCCTCGTTGTCTTTGCCTTTGATATATACTTCAAACAGATCCGTGAATCGATATTCTTCGGGCATAAGGTCGTTAAATCCTGCAACCCCAAATATGGTCGCCAAATCAGCTCGGACTCCATCGAGATTATCGCCGGACTCTTTCTTTCGCCGCTTGGCTTCTTCTATTATGTTGCGCTGCATTCCATCTTTGATAGCCTGCACGGCGTCCATGTTGTAGAGCGCCGACGGGGCAAGTGCCAGTTCTTTGTCGCCGGACGCCGCGTGCAGCACGGACAGGCCCAGCTGCATGTAGAGGTTGTCGTCGCCGCCCAGGGCATACCGCGCCAGCGGCGCGGTCAGGTCGTCTTTGGAAGTACATTTAGACAAGATTTTCTGGCGCTTGGAGACTGTCGATTCGTTTCCGTCGTGCGATTTATTTCCGTTTCCTTCTGCAGCCGTGTCTCTAAACTGCTCCAGAAAGGAAAAGTGGGTGGTCGGCAGTCTGTGGGTGTCTTCCATCGAGAATCACTCGATTTCACTACGCACACGCCGACGCTCAACGAACGCGTTGTGCACTTTCTCTCATCGCTAGCCACGCACAGACGGAGATATGGTATCTATTTGTGAGTGACAGTGCAGTAGGCCGTTTTGGCATCTACGTTTCGTAGTGTGGTCCGAAGTTCGACTTCTATTGAAGCGTATGAACACGCATTCATTCCAGACAAAGACGGTGTTCAAATATGACAATTCTCCGCGAACCCTGCTCCGTTTGGCACAAACCAAGTCTCTTCCACACACCGCTCGTAGTGGACGACCCCGAGAGCGCCGTCGTTGCGCCCTGGCCACATGGCGAAGGCCAACCTACCGACTGGCAGCCTGGCAAGCTGGAGGAGCACATGTACACTGAGACCAACATTGCCGCACAGACACGGGTCGGTGGGCTCACAGAAAATGGCAACTTCATCCACGTGACGATCCGAAAGCATTTGTCGTTCGGTGATGGCGATAGGCCCTATCAAGTGTGGATCAACGGCCTGCTTGCGGAACCGGAGGGCATTGGAATTGATTTGGTATATACGCTTCCGGCCTTCACTGACGCATACGCGGTCACGTTGGAGAATGGCGAGATTCACAGTTGCGTCAACCCAGTTGCAATTTCGATGCTATTGGAACGGGGTGCGAAGCCGCCCGACCATGTTACCGTGAGCACGAGTCAACTCTACCGATCGTCGTCTAACGACAACGTCCCCGATGGTGGACCACCGCTTCAAATCGACGAAAACGCAAACTCGACTGTGCTGCTTCCGAGTCGAGCCGATGGTGGTTTGGGGTCTGCCGTTGTGGTGCCGTACCCGAGCTTTGTGATGCGTGATCCTTTTATTGTGATCAACGACGTGCGTGCTCGGCGGCGGCGCAACGCCAAAAAGTTCAAGGCGTTGGTGTTGCCGCTGGTGGCCGTGTTGATTTCTTTTGTCTTCGGTATCCCTGCTGGGACACTCACTACCTTCGCGTTCCTGACTCCTATTACAAATGTACTCAACACATTACTGGCCATCAATCAGTTCGGTGGTGGAGCCGCGGCAATGATCAACGCATACTTTCAATTCTCTATGTTGACCAATGCTTTAAATACGTTCATGGCCTATTCAGGCACGTTCGCAACTGCAGTCCAGCAGAACTCCGCGTCTGTCATCCAACGCGTTTTGAGTGCTCCGCGTCTTGCGGCCGTAGAAGGTGTACAATACACATTGGTGGAGCTCACAAGTGTCCTGAACAACATCAGCACGGGTGCGTCAGCAACCGACCGCAAGTCGCGTGTCTTGGTGTCATGGCTCGTTGAGTCGACGCGTGGTGATACATGGAGCTGGCTTCAAATAAACTTTGGAAACGTGGCCAACTTTGCGACACGTCCATTGGGGTACGAGTTTTTTCCTCAGTCGGGGCCAATATTGATGGGAGGTTGTGAATTGGAAATTCTGAAGCGCCGCACCCTCGAGCAACGGATTGTGGTCACTGTGGTCGACCACCTCTTGTGCGAGACACGTCCAGTTCGTCTTATTTTCAAGAGTGTGCGAGAGAGTGGTCTACGCGCCGGAGTTGTGCATTCGACTCTCTCGCAAGACGTTGCCAAGCTAGAAGAAGCATTAGAGTCGTTTGACCGAGTAATGGACTCCAGCAACATCAGTACCAAAACCGACGACGCTGCCCTAGATGTCATACTGGGCCTAGAGTCAGGATCGATTCACCGAGTTCGAGGGATTGAAGTTGTCGATGGTCTTGACCTGTCAATCAGTAA
>Ga0209090_10002390_pt1 | contig 11872 bp, 11 predicted proteins | sample ArcticOcean_MG_C_9_FD_187432 | JGI IMG/M metagenome (GOLD analysis project Ga0209090, IMG submission 187432) | Marine microbial communities from western Arctic Ocean - ArcticOcean_MG_CB2_152 (SPAdes) (version 2) | ecosystem: Environmental > Aquatic > Marine > Oceanic | place: Arctic Ocean... | reverse complement strand
GCTTTTTGGTAACGATCAGCAAGCTTATCAATTGCTTCAATAGCAGAGTGATCTATTACTCTTGAATCTTCAAAATCTATATAGACATTTTCAGGATCTTTCTTAGGGTTGAAGATAGCATGAAAAGTATTGATTGAGGCAAAAAATAGAGCGCCATGGAGTTTATAAGTCTTTTTTCCATCTGATTCAGTTTCTTCAATAGATTGTATTTTCCCAGCAGACTGCCAGGCGTATGAAAGTGCAGACATGATAACCCCTGTGATAACAGCAAGCGCCAAGTTATCTGTTAATACAGTTATTACTGCAACCGCTATTCCAACAGTTATATCAGGCATTGGAACTTTACCAAACAATCGAAACGAGCCCCACTCAAAAGTACCAATGACGACCATCATCATGACGCCTATTAGTACGGCAACCGGAATCATTTCTATATATTTAGAGAGATAAAGTATAAAAAATAGTAATACCACGGATGCCACTATTCCAGAAAGTCTCCCACGTCCACCAGATTTAATGTTAATCAGACTTTGACCAACCATCGCGCAGCCACCCATTCCGCCAAAAAATCCTGTAACCGTATTAGCAACTCCTTGTCCAATACATTCGCGATTTGGCTGGCCTGTGGTTTCTGTTAGGTCATCAATTAAGTTCAGTGTTAATAAACTTTCAATAAGACCGACTAGCGCCATAATCATCGCATAAGGAAAGATAATTTTAAGCATCTCAAAATCAATTGGAACATCTGGAAAGTGGAATGGAGGGAACACGCCGCCAATAGGAGATATGTCGCCAACTGTTCTGGTATCAAGACCTAGAAATATAACTGCAACTGTGCCAATTACAATAGCTACTAATGTCGAAGGCACTGCACGAGTGAGTTTCGGTAAAAAATGGATTATGGCCATTGTAATTGCAACAATTACTAGCATAAGCACCAAAGGGGTTCCAGTAATCCATTCGCCTGCAACTTTAAATTGCTTTACTTGCGATAAAAAGATGACAATCGCTAGGCCATTTACAAACCCTAAAAAGACTGGGTGGGGCACAAGCCTAATAAATTTACCCATCCTTAATAACCCAAAAACAATTTGAATTAGCCCGGTTAATACAACAGCTGCAAATAGGTACTCTACCCCATGAAGTGCAACCAGCGTTCCAATGACAACTGCAATTGCTCCTGTAGCGCCAGAAATCATGCCGGGCCTTCCGCCAAGGATTGAGGTGACCAGTCCAATAGTGAATGCAGCATAGAGTCCAACCAAAGGATTTAATCCTGCCAAAAGGGCAAATGCAACGGCTTCAGGAACAAGCGCTAAAGCAACTGTAAGGCCAGATAATATATCGTTTTTTGCGTTACTAGGAACGCGCTTATGAATTAGCTTAAACATTTTTTCCTTTTAGATTGTCTGGAAACTAAGGCTTTTCAGCTGGTACAGACGGTGTGTTAGATAATACATCAGCATTTTGAGCGCGATTCCTAAGTGCGTGATCCATTAATGTAATTGCAAGCATTGCTTCAGCGATAGGGGTTGCTCTAATTCCGACGCAAGGGTCATGTCTTCCAGTGGTGCTAATTTCAGTGGCTTTACCCTCTTTATCAATGCTATCGGTAGTAAGCCTGATACTTGAGGTAGGCTTTAAAGCAATAGAAATTAAAAGGTCTTGACCAGAACTTATACCGCCAAGAATTCCGCCAGAGTTATTCGAGGTAAAGCCTTCAGGTGTAATTGGGTCTCTATGAACCGATCCTTTTTGATTGACAGCATCGAATCCAGCGCCTATTTCCACACCTTTCACAGCATTAATGCTCATCATTGCATGAGCAATATCAGCATCAAGTCTGTCAAAAATTGGCTCTCCTAGACCTGTAACCATATTACTTGCAACGATATTAATTCGTGCGCCAATCGAATCACCCGACTTTCTAAGATTGTCCATATAATCTTCTAACTCACTTACTTTACTTGCATCAGGGCAAAAGAAAGGGTTATTGTGTACTTCCTCCCAATCAAAATTTTCGAAAGTGATAGGCCCTAACTGAGATACGTATCCATGAATCTCAATGCCATACTTTTCTTTTAGGTATTTTTTAGCAATCCCTCCAGCAGCGACTCTTATTGCAGTCTCTCTTGCAGATGAGCGACCACCGCCACGATAATCTCGAATTCCATATTTTTGTTGGTAGGTGAAATCCGCATGACCCGGCCTAAATGAGTTAGCAATTTTCGTGTAGTCTCTTGGTCTTTGATCTGTATTTTCAATCAAAAGAGCAATAGGAGTTCCAGTAGTAATGCCTTCAAAAGTTCCAGATACAATTTTGATTGTGTCCGACTCTCTTCTTTGTGTTGTGTGCCTTGAACTTCCAGGTTTTCTTAAGTCTAGATCACCTTGAAGATCCTCTTCCTTAAGAGCCATTCCTGGAGGACAGCCGTCTACAATACCTACAAGAGCGTCACCATGACTTTCTCCAGCAGTTGTTAATGTGAATAGTTTTCCAAATGAGTTGCCAGACATTATTAATTTATATGCTTAACTTAGATGGCCAATATTATACCAGTGGCAAATTTTATTTCGAATAAGATTGATTTATCATCTATATAGCCAAATGAAAGCCATAAATTAATTTAGGATTTTTTTATCTTAGAAGGTCATCAAAGAAGTAGTAATTGACCCCAGGCTTACTATTTTTAGTAGAAATCATGGTTTTAGCTAACAACTCCGCATTAACGCTTCTATATTTGCTTGCAGAGCCAATTAGAAAGGGGTCTATTATTTTGGCAAACTTTATTGCAACTTTTTCAGCCATTCTTTTTTCAGAGCGCTCTCCAACTAAAAAACTGGGTCTAAAGATATTGACTGTTAAAAATCCAAGATCTTGAATGGCCTCTTCAAGTTCCCCTTTTGTCCTTAGATAGAAGTTTTTTGAAGAACTGTTTGCACCTATAGAGGAGACAAGGCTCAATGTTTGTGCGCCAGATTCCTTAGCTTTTTTAGCAATACTTAAGCAGTATTCGAAGTCAACTTTACGAAAATTTTCCTGACTACCGGCTATCTTGATGGTTGTTCCGAGACAAATAAATATATTGTCACATTTTGGCAGCAACCCATCTTCTAGAAACGAATCGAAGTCAATAATAAGTTCATTTGCATTACGAGGAAGATTAGCGACTGGTCTTCGAGATAGTGCTATTACATCCCTTTTTTGAGCGCAAAGTTGCTTCAGGATGTTTTTTCCAATTAAACCACTAGACCCTGCAATTATAGAGGTACCCATATTATTTTCTTAAAGATTAGTAGTGTTTATTTATGGTAATACGATTTCAATATCGTTAATATCTTTATCTACATCAACCTTCATTTTTTCAAATTTAGGCGCGCCCATTCCGCTAAATTGATAAAAACCTGCAGGCTCCTTAGGAATAAAGAAAAAGAAGTCCAATTTACCATTACCATTTTCATCTTCAAATGAAGCTAATGCGTATGGACCCGATGGAACTTCCATGCTCCAAGAAACATCACAAGTGCCACTTTTACTTGGCTCATAAATTTTTTCTTGACTATGATTCATACCTTTCCATCCTGACTCTTCATAAATAAGAACATGGACCGAATTTTTAGTTGAGCACCCAGTAACTGTTCCACTAACAGTATGCATGTGATCATCTGCTTTTGAAATATTTATAGAGGCTTGTAAGACAAATAGAGATAAAAATAGAGTAATTAATTTTAAATTTAGTTTCATAGTTAAGTTTAAAAATTCAATAAGAAATTGACAGTTTAGATAATAGAGTGGAGATTTTAGTGAATTTTTCGTGAGTTTTATATGAAAATTTAAATATAATTTAGGTTAGATAATGTTCTTATGAATTCAATTAAGAGACGTTATCAAAAAAATCAATCACTGAATCTAGCCCACTATGGTTAATGACTATATCACAGTTTTTTTGTACTATAGGCTTTGCGTGATATGCAACAGAAAGTCCGGCAATTTTCATCATTTTTAAATCGTTAGCGCCATCGCCAATTGCAATGACTTGATTTCTTTCTAAATGATAGAGATTACAAAGTTCATTCACATAATTAGCTTTTTCACTAGCATCAATAACCTTCCCTAATACTTTTCCAGTAAGGTGGTTATTAGAAATTTCAACATTATTGGCTCGAAAAGTGTCTATGCCAAGCTGCCTATGAAGTCTCTCAGCAAAATAACTTAAGCCTCCTGAGACAACTGCTGATTTAACCTGAATTGATTTGAAAAAATTAATGAGTTTAAGTGCGCCTGGGTTTAATTTTAAGTGATTGTTGTAAACTGTTTCAAACGTAGCAGTATTAACACCTTTAAGAATCGAGACTCTTTTTTTAAATGATTCGGTAAAGTCTAGATTACCTAGCATGGCTTGCTCGGTAATTGAAGCCACTTCGTTTGACATGCCTGTTGCTTTAGCAATTTCATCAATTGTTTCAATAGTAATAAGGGTTGAGTCCATGTCACTAACTAAAAGCCGAACTTTTGAAAAATTAAACTCTTCATTCAATAGATTGAGGTCGACCTTATGCGTAAGTCTTAACTGATTAATATTAAATTTGTTATTTGTGTGAATTCGAAAGTGTCTTGTGCGTTGCTCTAAATCACCCTTAAGGGCGGCAGAAAGCTCTTTAGCCATTAATAAGTCTTGGCTGTGCATAATGAGTGTTTTCATTAATATAATTAAGTATTTTTTAAAAAACAGTGTAATTCATATTAATTTTACAGGATTAGAAAGTCTTGGAAAATTACAAAGCGCGAGTTAATGAAGATGTTGAATTGCAACAATTTGACACAAAGGAAAATAGTGCCTCAGTTTTCATTGGGTATAATGACTTTCATGGCTAATGAAGGCTATTATTGATAAAACGTTGACGTTTAGATGGGCTTAATAATTTTAAGTGCAGCTGAGCGTTTTTTTTTACTTAATTTTTTTTAAACAAAATTATCTACTATGACACAAACATACAATTTTAGTGCTGGACCAGCAATGCTTCCCATTCAAGTTCTTCAAAAAATTCAACAAGAGCTCATTGAATACGAAAATTCGAAAGCTTCAGTTATGGAAATTTCCCATAGAGGGGTTGATTTTATGGAGGCAGCTCAAAAATCTGAGAAGGATTTAAGAGATCTTTTGAAGATTCCTAGTAATTACAAGGTGTTGTTTCTTCAGGGTGGAGCTTCTTCACAATTTTCAATGGTTCCAATTAACCTATTGAGAGGAAAGTCTAAAGCTAGCTACGCTAATACTGGGCATTGGTCCGTTAAAGCGATTGCTGAAGGAAGGCGCTATTGTGATGTTCATGTTTGCACAGATAGTTCAGAAAATAAATTTACTGATATTGAAGATTTTAAAAATTGGAATATTGAGCCTGATTCTGCTTATCTCCATTACACGCCAAATGAAACAATTGCTGGGTTAGAGTTTGATTATATTCCTGATGTTGATATTCCGTTAGTTGCTGATATGTCTTCAACGATTCTTTCTCGAGAAATTGATGTTTCTAAATATGGCGTTATTTATGCGGGTGCTCAAAAAAATATTGGTCCGGCAGGCTTAACTATTGTTATCGTTAGGGAGGACTTAATCGGTAATGTTGTTAGTGGTCAGCCAAAACTCTTTGATTATTCAACTCAAGCAAACAATGAATCAATGTTTAATACTCCTGCTACCTTTCCATGGTATGTTGCTGGACGCGTTTTTGAGTGGCTGAAAGAGCAAGGCGGCTTAAGTGCAATACAAAAAATAAACCAGACAAAAGCGCAAACTCTCTATAACGCAATTGACACCTCTGATTTCTACTCAAACCCAGTTTCAATAAGATATCGCTCTTGGATGAATGTCCCATTTTTGCTTGCAGATGATAGTCTTAATGATTTATTTTTAGAGCGTGCAAAAGAAGCAGATTTACTTGCGCTCAAAGGTCATCGAAGTGTAGGCGGGATGAGGGCGAGTATTTATAATGCGATGCCACAAGAAGGCGTCGATGCTTTGGTAAATTTTATGAATGATTTTGAAAAGGATTTTGGGTAATGGTTAAAGTACAAGTATTAAATAATATTTCACCTTTGGGTTTAGATAAGTTTCCTAAAGATATTTATGATGTTTCAACAAAAGATAATGATCCAGATGCCATTTTAGTGCGAAGTGCGAAGATGCATGAATTAGAGATTGGTGAAAACCTGAAGGCGGTTGGCCGTGCTGGAGCAGGTGTGAACAATATTCCACTTGAAAAAATGAGCGATAAAGGGGTTGTTGTTTTTAATACACCTGGAGCAAATGCTAATGCAGTTAAGGAGCTTGTTATCTCGTCAATGCTGCTTGCAAGTCGAAATATTTGTCAGGCATGGGATTATGTTAACAACCTTCCTCTTGAGAACCTTAAGGCAACTGTTGAGGATGGTAAAAAACAATACTCTGGCTCAGAATTGCCAGGAAAGACATTAGGAATTGTAGGTCTTGGTGCTATTGGTGTTGAAATTGCAAATGCAGCTTATACGCTTGGTATGGATGTTATTGGTTTTGATCCGTCAATTACTAAGAAAAATGCTTGGAAAATATCAGCTGAAGTTGAAGAGGCGCTTACTATAGAAGAGTTATTTTCAAAGAGTGACTTTGTTTCATTCCATGTTCCACTAGTTGACGCTACTAAAAACTTATTAAATACCAAACGCATTGCTTTATTACCCAAAGGATCTGTAGTAATTAACTTGTCAAGAGATGGAATTGTTGATGAAGAGGCATTAATGAAAGCGCTTGATTCTGGAAAAGTGAAGTATTACGTCACTGATTTTCCAATTAATGATAAAAAAAATCATGACAGAGTTATTGCACTTCCTCATCTTGGGGCTTCTACATCTGAGGCAGAAGATAATTGCGCAGTCATGATAGCTAAGCAAATTAAAGATTATCTTGAAAATGGAAATATTGTTAATTCTGTAAACTTTCCTGATGCAAGGATGCCCAAAGATGGAAAAGAGCGATTAGCTATTACCCATAGAAATATTCCGAATATGGTTCGTCAAATAACAAAAGCCATAGCTGAGGAAGAGGCTAATATTCTTGATATGATTAACAAGTCTAGAGGAGATTTTGCCTACACACTTATTGATCTTGAAAATGAAATTTCCACTAAGGCTATTGAAAACATTAAGCGAGTAGAGGGGATTTTGACAGTAAGAGCTCTTTAAGTTTGGTGCCCTGGTCAAGATTCGAACTTGAGACCCCTCGCTTAGGAGGCGAGCGCTCTATCCAGCTGAGCTACCAAGGCAAGGGGTATATTATTGCCACTTATGAGTATTTATTCAAGCTATTATTTGATTAATAATATATTTATCTTCCAAGTAGTCAACTTCTATCCTTTTAAGGGTTCTTTCTTTAACTAATACTAATGACGGAAAACCATTGACTGGAAGTGTTTTAATCTCCTTGATCTCATTAAGAAGGGTTTCATTAACTATCTCTGACTCAAGGTCTGTAATAAATACTTTTCTATTAAGTCCAATTTCTTCAGCAATTTCAATCAAAGTATCTTTATTGGAAGGATTTTGAGCATTCAAATAATATGCATTTTGAATGCCTTCAGTCATTAACACTTCAAATTTTGAGTGCTGCATTCTGGCGGAAATCACAGCCCTGCAGGCAGGATATGTTGATCGCCGAGGTATATTTAAAGACCAGAAATCATAATTAAATTTTATACCTGGAACCACTTCTTGAATTTTCTTCCAATTTTCTTGGACATACTTACGAGTCTCTAAAGGCATCGGAGTGTCACTATCTGGCGCAAGCCCACCTAACAAATAGCTTACATTTATATTGCTTGGCAACGCCTTCAAAACTTTATGCCATGTTGGTCGAAATGCCCAGCACCAAGAGCACATTGGGTCATGAATATAATATAAGGTATTGTTAGAGATTTTCAAAGATGAATTACTAAAAAAGTATATAATTTACATTATAGGGGTTAAATATTATTGGAGCATACTTATGCGAGCTATCTTAAAAAGTTCACTCATTTCTTTATTTTTACTTACATCTCAGCTATCTTTCGCTGGTAGTTTTGTAGATTCTGCTACTGTTACATCTGTTGAGAAGGTCTATAAGCAGTATAGAGTGGATGAGCCTTATCAAGAATGTTATATCCAAGAAACTGTTCAAAATAGTGGAGATGGAAGTGCGACTAATGAATTATTTGGTGCTGTTATTGGTGGCGCTATAGGTAATAAACTTGGTAAAGGCGATGGTAATGATGCTATGACTCTGTTTGGAGCTCTTATGGGCGCGTCTATTGCAAATGATGCTGAAAAGAAAGCCAATACAACGGGTAAAAAAATTATTAGCCAAGAAGTCTGCGAAACAAAGGTTAGACAGGTGATCGAAAAAAGACTCAGTCATTATTTGGTAACTGTTGATTATGATGGCCGTGATGTTTCGTTTAAAAGCAAAAGAAGACCTTCTAAAGATGTTATTAAGGTAGAAGTAACAGTTGATGGGCTTGACAATTAAGAACTAGATAGCGAGCGTTGGTTTGTTTATGGTTTTTGTCTTCACCTTTTTGATTCTAGTTGTAATTATTGCGATTGCTTTTTTTTATGTTTCTTTAATAATCAGTAAGCCTCCTAAAGGCAGGGCAATAGAATTTTTACAGAGCCCTTCTTCAAATAAAAATCGCATTATAGCTTGTATTGGTGATTCACTAACACATGGTAATATTGGTGATTGCTGGGTTGAAAGTCTTCGTGATGAATATCCTGAAGATACTTTTCTTAATGAAGGAATAAATGGCGATGTAGTTTGGCAGGTTCAGCAGAGGATAGAGCCGATTCTAGCTTGCAAGCCTGATATTGTTATCTTGATGATTGGATCGAATGATGCAATGGCTTCTTTCAATAAACATTCAGGTGAACGTTATAAGCACAATAACAATTTACCTGAAGTCCCAACATTTGAGAGCTATCAAAGGTTATTGCCAGAGCTTCTAGATAGCCTTAGTGATATACCTAACATTGCTTTATGTACGATTCCTCCTGTAGGCGAAAACCCAGATTCTGACATTAATCAACACGTCAAAATGTTTAATGACTTTATAGAGCTAACAGCAAGTAATAAAAATATTTCACTTATTCCAGTCTCAAGTTTTTTATGGGATGACTTGTCTTCAAGAACCTATCCATTCAGAAAAGATTATGATCCAAAAGTACTCCCAATTATTAAAAGAATATATGGAGGAATGTTTCATCATTATATTTTTAAAAAATCATGGAATGATGTGGCTAAGTCAAAAGGACAATGGATTTTATTTGACCAGATTCATTTGAATGAGCGCGGAGCCCAAGTAGTATTCAATCTTGTTAAAAAATATATTTCGTCAGTCTAATTATTAGCCTTAACTATATAATATAATTTGGTTTTATCCATTTTTTACTGACTGTTTTGAAAATAATTGAGGTTTTATGAAAGATATTAGGATTGAAGATCGTTTAATTTTTGCTTTGGATGTCCCCGAAGTCTCAGAAGCCAAAAAAATTGTCACAGAGCTTGATGATAGTGTTAACTTTTACAAAATTGGCATGGAATTGTTAATGACAGGGCAATACTTTGAGTTGTTAGATTGGTTAATAGCAAAAGATAAAAAAGTATTCGTTGATTTGAAATTTTTTGATGTTCCTGAGACAGTTGGCAGGACAATTGCCAGGCTAAGTGATTATGGTGCTACTTTTGCAACTATCCATGGTAATCAAGCCCTAATGGAAAAAGCAGCTGAGAATAAAAATAATTTAAAGATCCTTGCTGTTACTGCTTTAACAAGCCTAGATAGGGGTGACCTAGATGATCTTGGTTTTGATTGTAATGTTAAGGATTTAGTTATTTCTAGAGCTAAAAGAGCTTTTGAGGCAGGATGTGATGGCATTGTTTCCTCTGGTTTGGAGGTTCCATATATTCGTGAATATGTTGATAATAAACTTATTGCAGTGACTCCAGGCATTCGCCCAGTAGCTAATGACGATGATCAGAAGAGAGTAGTCGATGTTGCAACTGCTTTTAAGAGTGGCTCTGATTATATTGTAGTGGGTAGGCCAATTAAAAATGCAGAAAATCGCTATGAAGCTGCAACAAACATTCAAAAAATTATTCGTTCTGCTTTCGAAGCAGTATAATTCCACTTTTTTAGTCGCGTAACTCAGTTGGTTAGAGTGCCACCATGACATGGTGGAAGTCGTCAGTTCAAATCTGACCGTGACTACCAACCTTAAGTAGTTTATATATGAAAAGAATTTATTTTTTAGGTTTAATTTAAATATAATACAAACATGAAAAAAATACTCCTAATCTTATTATTATCTTTTGGTTTAATTGGCTGTTCTTCAATTAAAGTTCCTTCAATTAATCTTTCTTTACTCGAGCTCTCTTCATCAAGCCCTTCTGAGCTTCAAACAGAAAAGATCCTTGCTCTAGGTCTGACCCATGATCAAAATCTAGTTGAGGCTCGCAAGATAGCAGATTCAAACATTGCTGCGGCAGTAGTCAAAAAGCTAAACAAAAGAATACTGGATGCTGAAAACAACCAAATAGATATAGAGAATGCTTCCAAATATGCTGAAATGGTTAAAGTTTCAGACAATAATCTAAAATTTGTGGGGCCAAAAATTTCTGATACTAAGTCAAGAAATATGGTTGGTAAAGCTGAAAATTTAGATTATTATCTACTAGGCGTTAAAGATAATAATGGCTCAATTCAGCATAAGATTAATTTCTCAATTACATACACTTCGGATGAAAGAAGAAACTACTCTTCAGCTAGTTATTGTGATAGATGGGAGGGCTGTGACGAAGAAAGCCTGCTTGATATTGCTTTAATTTCATTAAACGCTACTGGCTGCTCTTCTTTTGAGTGCGACTATAATGAAATAATGGAGTTAGATTTAAGTGATGATTTTTTGAGAGAAAATATGGAAAAAGGCTTTTCAATCAACTTTAATTCAAAAAGCTCAATATCAAATAAAATCACTATTTCATCTAGTTATATTAAAGGTTACCTAAAAGTCGCCAATTAATTTTATTGAAAGTAATGGTCTTAAATATAGCTGCTATATTTATTCATAGAGACTTGTTCTTCCGCTCAACTTTGTTGTAATTTTCAAAATTATTCCCTCTTAATAAGGCTCTATATTCTTCACATATTAAACACCTTATATTCATCTACCAAGTGTAGAATTTGCAAATGATTTATTTAAACAAAGGTAGTGCTTGTGATTCTAGAAATTTTTTTTGCTGCAGGTTGTTTTTGGGGTGTTGAAAAAAACTTTGAAAACATTGATGGTGTTGTTGACGTTATTTCTGGATATTCTGGTGGGAATTATGAGAATCCTACCTATCAAGACGTTCTCAATAACAGAAGAATTCAAAGTGAAAGTTTTCTTTCTGTTCTTAAAAATATTGGATTATCTGACGAGGAAAAATCTACCAATAAAAATGCTCTAATCAACCATACTGAAACAGTCAAAGTTGTATACGATACTGATAGAGTTTCTACTGAAAAACTACTGAAAAATTTTTGGGAGATTCACGATCCAACCCAATTAAACAGACAAGGCAATGATGTTGGAAATAACTATCGATCTGCTGTGTATTGGACCACTGATGAGCAACAAAAGCTTGCTACACAAACTCGAAATACATACCAAAAACTGTTAACAGAAAAGGGTTATGGGTTGATTGTTACCGAAATGGCTGCGCTAGATAAATTCTGGCCTGCCGAAGAATACCACCAAGACTACATACTGAGAAATCCAAATGGTTATTGTCCTGACCACTCTACTGGTATCACCTTTCTTTCACAA
>Ga0209090_10002389_pt1 | contig 11875 bp, 8 predicted proteins | sample ArcticOcean_MG_C_9_FD_187432 | JGI IMG/M metagenome (GOLD analysis project Ga0209090, IMG submission 187432) | Marine microbial communities from western Arctic Ocean - ArcticOcean_MG_CB2_152 (SPAdes) (version 2) | ecosystem: Environmental > Aquatic > Marine > Oceanic | place: Arctic Ocean... | reverse complement strand
TTTTTTTGAGGGTGAAACTTTCAGGGTTTATCCCCTGGAGCTCCTCCTGCCCCAGTCCGACTTTCAGGGCAAAAATTTTTTGAGGAAAAATGTTCACCCTTACACACAAACCACGAGTCACATATATAGTATACTCTATCTATATAAAAACAGAGAATAAGAGAGAGAATAAGTAAGAGAGAGAATAATAAGAAAAGAGAATGATCAGCGCTTCTTTCTCGGTATCGCCGAATACTGCGACGATGAAGGCTTTATCGTCAAAGTCTTCTTCTTCTTCTTCGTATAAAAATAAGTCATCGAACACCATCACGAACACCAACAACAATTACACGTCACCAATGACTCTTCATCGAACAACAACGCCTTTCTTACAACGACGACGCGACAAAAACGCATCATCATCGTTGACAGTCGTCAGAGCGGAGAACAATAAGGAAGGAGAGGAACCGAAACTGACCCGAAAACACGAAGCAGAAACGGAGGCGTTTTTATCCCCGGCGGAGAAAAGCGGGGAGAATCCACTGAAAGATCCGATGGCGATAATAGGCATCGTGGGGATATTAGGCGTCCCGGCGTTGATTTTACTCGTCGGCGTGACGAGCGGGTATATCGGACAATAATATATAGTAAATATATATGTACATGTGGTTGTTGTTATTTAAAACATTATATACTACTCTTGATATGGTGTATTATTAACCAAGAAGCGAGAGAATTTTTCTTCTTCTTCTCGCGCTCGCTTCCGTCGTTAGTATTATTCATCCGTCGTTAGTATTATTCATCGGACGTGGCGCGGTAGTTTTTTTCCGCATAATATAAAATGTATCAGAAGAAGAAGACAAAAGAAGCAAAAATACGCCCGAGCGGTGGTATTATTTGCTCTTTTATTACGGTATTCTCTGTATCTTCGCCTCACTCTTCTCCTTCATACGCCGCTTGCAACGGGAACGACGGTTCGTGGCATTGAAAACGCATCGCTTCAAAACTCATCGCTTCAAAACGCATCGCTTCTTTCACCAGAAGGTCGTTCTCGTCGTTCAATAAGCTCGCACAAGAGTCCTGCAATAGCGTTGCTTCTTCGGACATGAATGTCGTTCTTGAGCCCGGATCAGAAGACCCGAGCGTAAAATACGACTGCAAATCCTGTTGACTCGATATTTGCATGTCGAGCGTGCGAGTTTGCGCCACTCGAAGCTGTTGTTTCAATTCATTTTGACGACGTTTTTTGAACGAATCCGATCTTTCTGGCGGCTTATGCCTGGTCGTTTGCTCTCCTCCTTCTTTATTAATGCTCTTACTTTCAACCGCCGCTTTTCTCGATTCATCTCCTTCTATATCATCATCTTGACTTTTACGACTTTTTCTCTTGGATACCACATTCTTCTCCCTCTTTTCCGTCGTCGTCGTCGTCTCGGCATCTTTCATCATTTCCTTTTTCTTCTTCTCTTCATCATCTCCGGATATCCCGAGAGTCATCGTTGTTCTATCGCGACGGAGTAGACTGGTGAGAATGATGCCCGTCGTCGTCCTTTCGCCTGGTGGTTTCCTTCTCAAGATGGCCTCCGCCGGTTCGATTATTTCCTTCTCTATTTGGAGAAGCGCGGAAGCGAAACCTGAAGATTCAGAAGAAGAAGAATCGGGAAGAACGAAACCGACCAGTTTTTTTATGCTATTCTTCGTCTCCTTCTTCTCATCATCATCATCATTCTCGTCGGATGGAAAACTTTCGATTTCCTTCTTATTTTTCACCTCCTCCTTCTTCTTCTTCTTCTTCTTCTTCTCGGAACCGGAAACCAACTGTCTCACGAACTCGTTCGCGTCCAACAATTGTTCTTCCACCTCTTTCTCTCGTTTCTCATCCTCATCACTTTCGCTTTCACCACTACTACTCGCAATTCTGATGCTAATAAGTCGCTGTCGGTTTTGCATCTGCAAAGTCTTTTTTCTAAAAATACTCTCCGCTTTGTCTTGCTCTTTTCGACTCCGCGCCGAGTGCGACCGGTACGGCACTTTATTATTATTATTATTATTAGTATCATCAGTATTAATAGTATTGCTCTCATCATCATCGCGACGTGGTGTCGAAGAAATCGTCGTCGTTCTCCGCGTTTTGGACCCGCGCCGTTCTTCCATCGTAAGTGTCCTCCCACCACTTTGCTCAGAAAACCCTAACCCGAAACGCTTTCGCTGGCTGCTGCGCGATGGGATATTGAACGACTTTCTCACTTCTCTTTAAACGACCCCCTTTCTCCCTCCCTCGGCGGCGGTTAAGGCGGTTAAAAAGACCCTAATCGTTCGTTCGTTCGCGGTGGTGGTGGTCCTCTTCGAGTATTCTATTCGAGGTATAGTATAAATATCTAACAACACGGTTGGAATATTCGATATCTCGGGGAGGTTTTAATTAAAATCACTTAATTAATTTACCAGCGCGAGCGACGCGAAAACGCGCACACAAACGAACTCCACCACTAAATATCTATCTGTGCGTGCGAGAGAGAGTACTAAGAGATGCGAGAAAAGTTTAACCGATGATATATATATATATTTGTGTTCCGTGTTGTTGTTGTTCTTAAAGTCTTTAATACTCGAGCAGCTTTTATGTGGGTGACACCTGTAATATATACGAGTACGAGCAAAAGCAAAAAAGATACGTTCGGGAACGTTGAGCCAGCACGGATGAAAAATGAAAAACTGAAAAAGGGAGTTTGTGTCGTCCTTCGAATAAAATAATACGTACGAGTTTTTGCCACTTTCGGGGAAAACAACTTCACACTTTATAGCATCACTTTTACTCGTTTCATCACCAACTTTTGCAGATATATATGCGCATCGTCAGATCGAGAGGAACGAGAACAACACAACTTTGATTCGAGAAGAGCGCTTATTATAGTTTGTTTGTGTACAGCTGGACGACGACTGAAGAAAACTGATTAAAACAACGGAGAGAGAGGGAGAAGAGAAATCAAATCACAAATCACAAATCAAATCATGTCGGACTTATTCGACGCGTTCGATGACGATAAAAAAGGAAAGAAGAAGATGATGCACGCACCTCCTGGAGAGTTCGTGAGACCACCACCAGCTGGAGGTGGTAACAACGCTTCCGCGGAGACGACGAATCTTAAACCGACCGCGAGCGCGTTCGTTCCCGGAGGAGGAGTAGGATTAGGAGGAGGAGGCGCAGCCGCCTCTGGTGCTCTTTTACCACCTCGAGCGGTTTCGTCGACGCTTGATGAACAACGAGGAGAAACAGAAGAAAAAGAAGAAGTAGAAGAAGTAGTATCGTCTGTGATGCAGAAAGTCGCGAAAACGTTAACGATCGGCGGAGACTCTGGATCCGATTCCGCGTTATCTCAAATGGCCGAACGCGAACAGAAGTTAAAAGAAGAACAACAACGCAAAGAAGAAAAAGAAGAAGCGAAGAGGTTGCAACAAATGGAAAAAGAGAGGAAAGACTCAGAGCGAAAGAAAGAAGCGGAAGAAGAAGAAAAGCAGTTGATGGAAGAGTTGGCGAATAGTAAAGACGCGGATGCGAGAGAACATTTGAACTTGGTGTTTATCGGACACGTCGACGCCGGGAAATCGACCATCGGAGGGCAGATTTTGTATCTCTCCGGTCAAGTCGATCAGAGAGTCATCGAAAAGTACGAACGGGAAGCGAAGGATAAAAACCGAGATTCGTGGTACATGGCGTACATCATGGACACTTCGGAAGAGGAAAGAGCGAAAGGAAAAACCGTGGAGGTTGGTAAAGCCCATTTCGCGACGGAGAAGAAAAGATACACCGTGTTGGACGCGCCGGGGCACAAAAATTACGTGCCGAACATGATCGCCGGCGCCGCGCAAGCCGACGTCGGCGTTTTGGTCATCGCCGCGAGAAAAGGCGAATTCGAAACCGGGTTTGAAAAAGGCGGGCAAACCAGAGAGCACGCGCAGTTGGCGAAAACTTTAGGGGTCACAAAGTTGGTCGTAGTTGTGAACAAAATGGACGACCCGAGCGTCAAGTGGGATAAAAAAAGATTCGACGAGGTCCACACGAAACTGATTCCGTTTTTGAAAATATGCGGGTACAAAGAAAAAGACATCACGTTCGTCCCGATTTCCGGATTAAAAGGTACGAACGTGAAAGATCTCGTCTCGAAAAGCGAGTGCGATTGGTACGGCGGCAAATCGTTCTTCGACACGTTGGACGATTTAGAACCGATGGATCGAGATCCGAACGCGCCGTTTCGCATGCCGGTGATGGACAAATACGCGGAAATGGGGTGCATGGTCATGGGAAAAACCGAATCCGGGGCGTGTCGAGTCGGACAAAAGCTCACGTTAATGCCCGGTAGAATCGATTGTAAAATTGAAAAGCTTTGGCAAGACGAAGACGAGTGTTCCATTTGCAAGTGCGGCGAAAACGTGAGAATGAAACTCTCCGGCGTAGACGAAAAAGATATCCATCCAGGGATGGTCTTGTGCCCGCCGAACAAATTGGTCCACGTCACGCAAGAAATCGAGTGCCAACTCGCCATCGTGGAATTGTTAGACCACAAATCCATCTTTTCCACCGGCTACAACGCCGTCATCCACATCCACGCCGTCACCGAGGAAATCGAAGTCAAGAAACTCGTCAGCGAAATGGACCCGAAAACTCGAAAGCCGAAAGAAAGTAAGTGTAAATACTTAAAAGCTGGATCCATTGGCGTCGTTCGAATTACCATCGCCGCTCCAATCTGCGTGGAAAAGTTCTCCGACGTCCCTCAGTTAGGGAGGTTCACCTTGAGAGACGAAGGGAAAACCATCGCCATCGGGAAGGTTTTGAGGATCAAACCGAAATCCGAGGAAATCGATAACATGGCCAAGACGACTGGTGGCGCCGCGGTCTGATTTATCATTATTATTATTATTATTAAATTACTAAACAAACAAGAAAGAGAGAGAGTCATAAAGAGAGAGTCATCAGAAGAGAGAGTTAGTTGTTGTTCGTGATCATCATCAAGTATTCATTAAGAGTGTTATACGCGCGTCGTTTTGTTTCTCATTTTTGAACGAACTTTTGTCTCATTTCGTCACTCAGTTCATCGCTTTTGTCGCTCTTATTCAGATATATATATACGCATTATTCACTTGTCTATGACGACGACTTCCAGCAGATTATTACTTCTTCGACAAAAACGACGAGGTTTTCAGTTCTGCGACATCATCAAAGAGGGTTTCGGAGGACAACGCGTGACATTTTCTTCTTCTTTCATTTCTGTTGAAGAAAAGCGGATAAAATGGAAGCAAAACCAAAGTTCACGAACGTTGAAGACGGACGCGTACGTGGCCGGGAACGGCGATTTCTTCCGGCTCGGAATACCATCGGGGTCATTGTTATCGTCGTCGTCTTCAAAAAGGACGTTCGTTCCGGTAGACATACCAACGAACGGAGGGAATATCAAATCGATCGCATCTGGTGGCGCACACTCTCTGGTGGTGACGAGCAAAGGCGAAGTGTTCGCGACGGGATTGAACGAATACGGCCAATGCGGGATTCGGATTATTAATGCTGCTGATGATGATGGAGGAACAGGAGAAAATGATGGAAGTAGTAGTAGTAACGCGAAAACGACGATGAATGACATCGTGCGAGGATGGACGAGAGTAGAGTTTAGAGATGCTACGGGCGGGAACGTCCTCGTTGAAATCGAAAAGGCGATATCCGGGCCGGCGAGTAGTCACTCGGTGTGCATTGCGCGAGGCGGGGAGCGAGTATTCGCGTTCGGGAAGAACGATCGAGGGCAGCTCGGTGTCGGGGTTGCGTTTGACGGGAAGGAGAGAGAGGAAGGGACGCTCGTTACTTTCGATGAATCAACAAGAACGGAAGAAGAAAGAGAAGAAGACGTTGTCATCGTAGACGGCGCGACGGGGAGAGAATCGACTCTTCTCATCAGCGCAAACGGGGACGCGTATTACAGCGGAAAAATTAAGACAGATAAAGACGAACGGTTTTCGTTGATTGCTACCGCGATAGATTTTTTCTTCCCGCCATCATCGTCGTCATCAACAACCACCACCACTACCCCCACGGAGTTACCGCAAACCAATTCGTTTCGGAAAATCCCGGGTTTACGAAACATCGTCAACTGCTCGGTCACGGACGCCTGCGCGGCGTTTGTGGATGCACACGGGAAAACGTTTACGATTGGAACGACATCCGGGAAAGTATTAGGACGAGACGTAAAAGGAGGAGAAGAGAATACAACCACCAATGCATCATTAGGCGCAATCGAGGATGTTTTACTGGAAAACGTTTCGTTAGGTTTCAATTTCGCCGTCGCCGTCGCGAAATCCAGCGGCGCTTTGTTCACCTGGGGAGCAGCCTTGGACGATCAAGAAGCAGATTCTAAATACGGTTTAAAACCTCGATTGGTCAAACACGAACCGCAGAACATCAACGTAGCGTTCACCAAAGTCTCTTCCGGGTACAAGCACTGCGCCGCAATCACGAGCGACGATCGATTGTTCACGTGGGGATGGAGCGGTTCGGTAGGTCAGCACTTCGAGGACGAAGAGTCTTCCGCCGGGCAACTGGGATTAGGGAACGATTTCGATTACCCGACGCCGACTGAAGTGAAATGGAAGGATCGATCGACGAAGGTTTTAGACGTAAGATGCGGGCAAAATCATACCATCGTCCTCGCTTCGCGAGAAGATTAGAAGAACTTACTAGAGAATAGATTTAGATTTTTAGAACGTCGATTACATTTTGCTTCTTTGTACGAGTATAATATAAATTAGTATTTACCATTAATCTTAGAAGAGTAATGACTGCTGCTCAAAGCATCCATCAACTCCAAATGTTGTTCGTGCAACTTTCGAAACATCGTCGCGTTTTCTTCCTGCGCGCGTAGGAGTTCGAGGTGCAAATTTCTCACATCCGCTTTTAACGACTTCACCTCTTTTTCTAAACACGTTTTGACAACATCTTTGGTCCTCTTCGAAACTTCGTCAGAGATGGCGTCGGCCGTGATGAGCACTTGTTGTTGTTGTTGTTGTTGTTGTTGTTGTTGTTGTTCTAGAGTTGTCGTCTTCGTCGTGTTTAAGTTTTCGAGCGATTTTCGCATCGCTTCGGCGGCTCTTTCTTCTTCTTGTTTATTCAGATGTCGCTTCTGCTCTTGTTTTCGCGGCTGTTGCAGCTCGTTGCTTTCGATTCTGTTCTCTTTATCGCTGTCGTTCTCTTCATTCGTCGTCTTCGTCTTCGTCTTTGTCGCAGGTGGTTGCCACTTTAGACCAATCACTCTTCCGCCCTCGTGCGCTTCGGTTTCAAACAAAGCTCTCGTCTCAAAATCGTCTCCGAAGTAAAATTCCGCGCCGCCGCTCGTGCTATTGCTAAAACCGTTCATTCGAGTGCTCCTATACTTATTAGTCCTCTCATCCATATGCGTTCTCAAGCTTCGACAATCGTACATCGACACGACGCCGTTGCCTCTGTATCCGACCGCTAACGCTTGACCGCTCGGATGCCACGAGACGGAAGACGCCGCGCCCGCGGTACCAAAAATGACACCGTTCTCCGACGATGATTGCATCCATCGTTTATTCGGATTCGGTATGTGTAAACACACCCCAGTTTTCGGATGCATGGCAACATCTCGCAATGAAACCGATCCGTCGTCGTTGGCTACCGCTATAATTCTAGGCGCCGTCGGCGAAAACGCAATCGAGTGAATGACGTTGTTCGCGTCCGAAGAATGAAAGCTCGTCTCTAACGATTCCGATTCGCAATCGTAGACGTTCAGATCGCCACGAGACGTCCCCGCGGCTAACATCATTCTTCTGTGCGGTGAGAAATCTAAGCATTTCACCGAAGAGGAGGAGGAGGAGGTACTCATCATCGACTTTTCCTCGTTGACGTCAAACGCGCTCAAAGGCTCCGAGTAGTACTTATTAAACTCTTTCCCTCTCCCATTACCAAAACTCTCCTCATCTTCCTCCTCCCCGAATCGTTCTCCACCTTTATACAACACAATCTCCCCTCTCTCTGAACCGCACGCGATCACTCGATCGTCTTTACTAAATTTCACCGCGTTCACGACACCAACGCCGCTAATAGAAGTAGTACTCGCCGCTCGACGACCGCCTGATAAACCGCCGGAGAGGAGTCTGCTCGCCACACGTCTCGTCTTCAAATCCCAAACCTTCACGATATTCGACGTCCCACCGACTAACAAGTATCGCGAACTCGAGTGAAAATCCATCGATTTCACCTCAAAGTCGTCATCATTAACATCCTCGTCTTTGCCTGGATTTTCTGCTGCAAAAGTCAACGTATTTTTGTGCATCATTTTCTTCTCCGACAGATCATCATTTTCACGCTTAAACCTCTGTCTCTTCCTCTCTTCCTCCTTAACTTCTCCCACACACTTTAACTGTTTATCCAAAACGACCACTCGCCCATCGCTTAAACCGACTGCGACGCAGTTCCCGTTCGATTTCGACCACTCCACGCAGTTGATTTCATTCGGTTGGATTTTTGAATTCTTTTCCCCAATGGAGGAGGAACAACTCGTCTCCGCGTATCCTATTCCGTTGTTGTTGTTGTTATTCTTATTATTGTCCTCGTTAGAAGGAGAGTACAATTTAACCTCGGATGCGCCCCGACGAGACCACCCGATGGTCGCTAACATGTTTATTGTTCGTTTGTTGTGATGATTTTTTGAAAATTTCTCGAAAGAGTTGACGAGTGACTTTGAAAGAGAAAAGAGGAGACAAAGAACGATAACGCGGGATTTAATTCGTCTTCGAGGAGCATGCTATGTAATACAAAAGAACTACTCTACTGTTATTGAGTGGTGGCTTTGCAAGTGACTACTCGATGATGTACGGAAACGCTTCTTTTCTCGCGCAAAAATCGTCACATTCGCGTACTACGGTTTCTCTGGTTCACGTGAATACGCAAAATGTGGCTTTTGCAAATATTTCATCTCCTCCCTTCTTGGCTTCTTTCGTTTACGCTTTTGTTAGATTTTCTTCTTCTTAATCTATCGTTTTTGTTCGAGTTTTTGTCGACGCCTTTAATTCCTCCTACTTTTTGTCCGGAAGACGACGATTTTGACGATAACAACGCGACGAAACCGACGAAACCGAGCATCGTCCCCCACGCGATTCGATTGACCATCGCTTTCCTTTTCAAACCTTCTTTGTGTTCGTCCAAGCGCAATTTGCACCTTTTGCCAATCAAGTCGCACAGTTTAGCGCCATCGAAGTAGTCTTGGTCGGAGACGTCGGACATGTCTTTGTCCGGGCCGCACGCGGCGCGGAATTTGGTCAAGCCGACGCAGGAACAGTTGAATTCGCCGAGGATGTATCGCGTTTTTGTTTTTCTGTTGTTGACATCTTTTTTCTCGTGTTCTTCTTTCTCGCGTTCGTCGTGTTCTTCTTCTTCTTCTTCGTCGTCATCCATGGGGATAAAATCCGCCGTCCATAACAAAGGTAACGCGTTATACGCCAAGTTTAACTTCCTCGCGATGCGTTGAATATCGTTCTTGAGAAACTTCTCGGTCAAATCTCGAAACAACGGTTCTTCCGGTTTGTAAAACGTCGTCTTGTTGTTCCAGGCAACCGCGGAACGGCCGTTCTCGCCGACTGGTTTCTTATGAATGATTTCGAATAACTCGTCTTTGACGAATACCATGCGTATTTCGCCTTCGCTGATTCGAGGGAGTAAGCATTGGTCGACGACGAAAGCGCCTTTGAGAAGTTGACTTTGTTTGTCTACTTTGTCGTCGTCGTCTTGGTTTTCGTCGTCGTTCTGCTGCTGTAAATAGTTCCCGTCGGAAACGGACGTCCAGTTCCCGCCCGCGTCCGGGTGGTTTTTCCCGCACGCGCAAAACGCCACCAACTCTTTAAACGTGTGCTCTTCGATGTGGTTATCGTTCATCTCTTGACAGACGACTATCGTATCGTCGCCGATTTCGAATTCCTCCCCTGATTCATCGTCGTCGTTCTTCTTTCGTTCTTCCTCTTCCTTTCTACTACCACTACCACTACCACTACCACTACTACTATTACTGCTGCTCGTATTATTATTATCGTTAGTATTATCGCTATTTTCTATCTTATTGTTCATGTTCATGATCCGATCGTGCTTCCCTTTCAACCACACCAACCAAATCCCGCACCCGGTCGACCCTCGATTTTGTTTCAAAACTCTCGGCCACACTTTCAACCCTTTCTTCAACCCTCTCTCCATCTCTTTCTTCGTGTAATACGCCCGCGTATCTCTTAACCCGCACGCTAACTTGCGTATTTTCACCAGCGCGATTTTCGATCCCATGTTTCGTAAACTCGCCTTGTTCCCGAAGATCAAAATATCCGTTTTATTTTCCAACTCCTCCATGAGGTCGTCGAACCTCTCCTGATTTGAATGCGGCGTGATTTGCCCGGGGTTAATCCTCACTAAAATCGCGTCAAACTTTTCCTCTATCACGTATTGCTTGAATTCATCGTGTTCTCGAGGCTTATAATCCACTCTCACGGCGTAGATGCCGTTTTCGATTAAACCGTTCGTCAACGCCACGGAATCGTACCGGTAGCCGTGTTTGTCTTTGTCCATGGATATATTCACATCTTTTTCTCGTTTATTATTATTACTACTACTCTCGCCAGAATCCTCGTCGTAAACGTGTCCGTACCCGACCACGGCTATTTTATACATTCCACGTATATCTTTCGAAGAAGAAGGTTGTTCTCGGATGACGTTCGAGCGTAAAAAATGATTTTGTGATTTCACGTGATATTTCAGTTCCAGATTTTGTGAACATTTTGATGATTCGTGTCGGTGTTCGTCCTCGTCTTCCTCGGAGAATAAACTCGTCGCGGACTCTCGTCGAGACGAAATTTTAGCGTCGTTCATCGTCACACTCGTCTTAAGTAGAGAATCGATTATGTGATCACTCTTTCACCTCCTCCTCTCTTTCTCTCTTTTCTCTCAATATTATTATTGGGTAAAACGAGAGCACTGTTTTGTGTTGAGATGATGTATATAATGAGATATCAACAACGCTCTCCAAAACAGAGAACAGAGAGACAGAGAGGAGAAAAAAGTGGTGACTCTCTCGCTCTCTCTCTCTTTTTCGCAACACTTTTTTCAGCACTGCTCGTTTTCACACTTATCGCTTTGAGATACCACTCTCAGGTGTGCTCTTCTGATGCATTTACTCATCACTCATCACACAACACCATTGGGAAAAACAACAGAAAGGAAAAAAAGAAAAAGAAAAGGAAAAAAAGAATTTTTAGGGTGTCCAACCCTAATTTTAAAAGCGAAGAGTCTTTTTCTCCACTTTTTGCTTCCTTCGTAAGCGCGAGAGAGTTGAGTCGCGCGCTCTTCGTTTAGGATTATATACGCATTCTTTTATCAAAATGTTGACGAAATTCGAAACGAAATCGAACAGGGTGAAAGGCCTCTCGTTCCACCCGAAACGACCGTGGATTTTAGCCTCGTTACACTCGGGCGTGGTGCAACTGTGGGACTACCGAATGGGCACCTTGATCGACCGATTCGACGAACACGACGGACCGGTCCGAGGGGTGGATTTTCACACCAATCAACCGCTGTTCGTTTCCGGCGGGGACGATTATAAAATAAAGGTAAATTGTTGTTCACTTCTTTTTATCGGTCGAATGTTGGTGTTGTTAGTATTATTTGCGTCGTCGTAATAAGATGAAGAGAGTTTAAGAGAGAAAACATCAATCTGATCTCAAGCCGGAGAGAGACGAGGGTTACGAAGAAATCGAGCGAAAACGCGAAACGCGATGAACATTTCTAATCACTGACGACTTTATCTCTTCTCTCTTTATTATTATTATTATTATTTCTACGACTACCACGACTACTGTTAAC
>Ga0209090_10002384_pt1 | contig 11891 bp, 8 predicted proteins | sample ArcticOcean_MG_C_9_FD_187432 | JGI IMG/M metagenome (GOLD analysis project Ga0209090, IMG submission 187432) | Marine microbial communities from western Arctic Ocean - ArcticOcean_MG_CB2_152 (SPAdes) (version 2) | ecosystem: Environmental > Aquatic > Marine > Oceanic | place: Arctic Ocean... | reverse complement strand
GAGAGAGAGAGAGAGAGAGAGAGAGAGAGAAACACGCATGCAGGCACGCACGCAATAGATACACAGATATATAAATAGCGAGAAGTCAAAAGCTCCCGACACACTTAAAACAGTACGACGAAAAAAGGCAAGGTCTTGCCGTGCGAAAAATTTGCTCTCTTCTCTCTCCCCCCTCTCTGTCTCTCTTTTGTCTCCCTAAACCTCGTTGTGATTAATTTATGAAAAACGGCTCTTTATTTTCTCACATAAAATACTTAAGAGAGAGGAGAACACGTTACGCGAAATAGAATCATGGGCGCGTGCGCGTCGGCACCGAGAGGAGTTTCCCCCGCCGCGCCTTCGAGTGTGTCGTCGACACCGGTCGTTGTTTCTTCGAGCGCCGGCGATGGTGCGACGCCTTCTTCTTCTTCTTCTTCTGGACAAAGTTTTTTTTCGAGATCACGAGGTTCTTCTTCGAGAAGACGGGGAAGCCATCATCGACGAAGGGCAAAAACGACGAGGTCGTACGTGAAAGCACTCGAAACGAACCCAAAATCGAGAGTTCTGTACGACGGCGTGTGTTCTATTCCCGGTGGATCCAAATACGAGTCGTTTCGAGGGTACGAAGGCGTCGATCTTTCGCATAAATCGAAAGACTTTCAAACGTGGATGAAGGACGTCAAGTTTCACGATCCTAAGGAATTCGATAACTGGGAATCGGAAACGATGGATTTGTTGGACGAGATGATTGAAGTGGTCACGAGACGGTGCGAAGAGAGCGTGAAGGCATTACCGGAGGATGATCCCGAGGTGATTTATAGGACGTTGAAAGCGTTCAAGAGCGGCGTCCCAGAGAAAAGCGAAGAAGAAGAAGAAGAAGAAGAAGAAGAAGAGATGGTGGAAGAAGAGGTGGAGGAAGAAGTCACGGTAACAAACGAAGATGGCACGACAACAACGAGCACGCAAACCGTGAAACGACTCAAAAAGAAAAAGAAAAAGAAATACGCAAAGCGTCCGCAACCGCCGAAAATTCCGCAAATTATGCACGAAGCCGTGCGCAAAGCGCTCGAAGATCCCGACGTTGAAAGTTGGACGTCCACTTCTCCGGAAATCGAGAAAGCGTTCGATGAAAACTTTGAGTATTTCACCATCGATGGTGCAACTATCCGCGGACGCGTATTTGCGTTCAGTCGCATGGACAAAGCCATCGTCGATTTACGAAACCGGATGATGGGGAGCACGCGGTCGAAGCGGCAAATCAAGTCCAACGCCATGAACGTGGAAGGACCGACGTACGTCGGAAGAGGCGACGAGAAACACATCACGAAGTGGGAGGTATTGTACAAGTTTGACATGTTGCTGATGAAGGCCAAAATCTGCGAGACTTTCGAAGTGAACGAAGAAACTGGTTTGGTCGTCAAGTTATCGCGATTTCGAATATAATAATAATAGAGCAGCACTTTTGTCGCTTAATTTTTCCTTATTTTACAACAATGATAAAAACAACATTCATCTAGTATGAATAATGCCTTTATTACGACGACGCGGCGGTCATTTTCTCTCCTTCGCGTTTCCTCAACTCGTTCCTCAAGAAAAACTCCCCGGCTCTGTACGAACTTCTTACCATCGGTCCGCTCGCGACGTATAAAAAGCCCAAATCTTCCGCCATCTTCCCGTACATATCAAACGCTTTCGGAGTAACGTACTCCTCGACTTTCAAATGTCTCTTTGTCGGTCGCATGTATTGCCCAAACGTGACCACGTCCACGCCAGCTTCTCTCAACAACTTCAACGCTTCGTACACTTGCGTTCTCGTTTCGCCCAGACCGAGCATTATGCTCGTCTTGGTGATCAAATCCACGCCTCCAACATCTTTCGCGGTCTTTTTCGCTCTTTTCAACACGTGAATGCTCTGGTCCCAATTCGCTCTCGGATCTCTCGCGTGCGTTTGTAACTCTGGCACGGTTTCCACGTTGTGGGCGAACACATCTAGGCCGCTCAACGCGACCGTATCGATTAATCTATCCTCGCCTCGAAAATCCGGCGTCAACGCCTCGACTAAAATCCTCTTATCTTTATCCTGGTGACTCACAAACCCGCCTTCGCCGCCTCCTTTCACTTTCTCTTTCAAATTCTTAATCGTTTTCGCGAAATGTCCGGCGCCTTGGTCCTCTAAATCGTCTCTATCAACGCTCGTCAACACGATATAATCCAACCCCCACTCGCTAATCGCCTTCGCCACGTTTTCCGGTTCGTCTTTATCCAACGGCGGAGGCGCTTTCGACGTTTTCACCGCGCAAAACTTACACCCTCTCGTGCACGTGTCCCCCATGATCATAATCGTCGCCGTCGCCGTGTGCCCGTCCCCGCCGCCCCAACACTCGCCTAAATTCGGGCACTTCGCCTCTTCGCACACCGTGCTCAACTTTAACTCTTTCAGTCTCGATTTTATCTTTGAATACTTCGAATCCTCCGTACCGCCCGGTAGCGTTCGTTTCAGCCACTCGGGTTTCCGGACCGTCTTGTCTCTCATGTTCTTCGGCGCGGGAGAGGAATACTCGTTTTCGCCAGATAAGGACGTTCCGAGAACAAAGTCCGAAACCGTGGAGTCCTCTTTCGCTAAAGTCTCTCGCAATTCCGCCAAACGCTGGTGCCCACCGTTGGATTGTTCTCGTCTTTGATTTTGCTCGTGAAAACGGGTGGTCGTGGTGGCAACACAACGCGTCGTCGACGCATTCGTATTCGTCGCAAAGCCGCTCTTCCCTAAACTCTCGAAAAAAACCTCACTAACAAAGGAGGAGGAAACGAAAGAGTGGTCGTCGTTACGATGAGAGCGAGAAGCGCGTGTAGTGGTTCTTCGGGTGAGCAACAGCGCGCGACGCATCTTGAATGGATAATTTGGATAATCAATGTGGAAACGAGAGAAAAGTCCACGTGGTCGTCTTTGAACACAAACACACTAAATAGTACTTGAAAGCGAATAGTATTACACGAGAGAGACTTAGTATTACCAATGAATGACTTGGTGAGCGATGACACCTTTCCTTCCTCTCGGTGTAAAACTGACGCATTTTTGCGCGTGGTTAAAACCGTCGCAACTCGTCATTAAACGGCGGTCGTGCAACAAGCGCAAGAGCAAGGATTCGTACGTCTTGGACGCCGGGGAGACGCCCGGGCCGGAACCGCCGGAGAGGCTGTCGAAGTAGGAGTCGTTTTCGTCGTGGTCGTCGTTGTGGAGGAATTCGTATGGTGGGTCGATGCCGTACACGTTGACGTTGACGCACATTTGTAAGGAGAGGAAGACGGCGAAGAAGGCGTTGGAGAGAGTCGGTTTCAACTCCGATTTGTTGGTCGCCGCCGGAGAAGACTTTGAGGAAGAAAAGAAAGAGTATCCCGCTCCTCCTCCTCCTCCTCTTCCTCCTCCGTTGCTCTCGTCTTCACCTTTATTACCGCCACTACCGAACAAATCTTTCTCGATGTGCTCTTTCGTCTCCGCGTTTAATCGATCGTACACTTCGTTAAAAATTGTCTTGGCCGGATACAAAATCTCCGGCGACGCGAATTGGACGTCCAACTCGGGAAACGCCCTTCGCGCTTGCCTCAACTTACTCACTGAGTTTGGTTCCCACAAAAGGCCTTTCGTCTCCCAGCTGCCGCTGTTTGAAGCCCCGTTCGCGCTCGTGAACAGTTTCGCGTACTTGGACGGGTTTTTCAGCGCCTCTTCCAAAAACGCATCCGACAAGACGCGCACGGTGGTTTTCGTGCCCACCATGTTCGCAAACCTTCCCGTCGTCGGCGCAGCATCCAGTCGAATAACCGCCTCGTGCTCGTCCACAACTTCCGCTAACCCGTCTACTTTTTCTAAATGAAAGCTATTCCCAACCACGGCGCAACTGAGAAATAGCTTGTTGTGCGGATTCTGGTCCGTTTTCAAAACTCGATTGCCGAGCGCGTCTTCTCTCGCCAACCAAGGACCGTCCACCTCGTTTTCGCTTTTACTACGGCTACTACTACTACTACTACTTCTACTACCACTGCTCCCCCACCTTTGAACTAACTCGATGGCCTCTGCCGGATCTTTCTTGGACAGACCAATTGACGTCGTGTGCAACCGCACTTGCAAATGGTCCAACAACATCCCGCTCTCGTCTCGAATGAAATCTTTCGAGCAATCAAACGTGCTAAATCCCGGGAAGCACTCGCACACGTCCGGTTTCACGCACCTCCCGTGCACGCAATTCACCTGCTCGCATATCGCCCGATCGCAATTCTCCCCTTTCCACCCTCCGTGACAGACGCACTCGTCCGTTTCCACTTTATACACGCCGTTGTTCAAACACGGATGTCGATTTTGCGCGCTCATCGCTTCTTCTCGCTCTCGCTCTGCTCGCATCTTCTCGTCCGATTCGAACGTTAGTACCGGTATCGGTGCTTTCTCGTGTGCAACGCTGCTCTTTAATACCCTCTCATTTTCTTCGTTCGAATGCATTTTTTTAGGATTGTGATTTTGTGGTCGATATTGACGACGTTCTCCTCTTTCGCTCGCTCCCCCTCCTGTTAACAACGTCTTTGCCACCCCAACGCTCCTTTCTCCCTCGCTTGTTCTAAACCTCGCCAACGAGAGTACACTCACCGCGAACCACACCATCGGCGCGAACAGGAGCACTTTCTGCGTCGTCGTCGTCCTCGTTCCTAACGCGCGTTTCAAACACCACCACCCGCTTAAGCAGCAAAAGCTTTTTTTCTTCTTCCCTCGTCTCGTCGTCCCCGCTCGAGAAGGCTGCTGCTGCTGCTGATGATGATGATGATGTTGACGACGACGATATCCTCCTCCTCCTCCTCCGACTTGTAAAAAATGCAACAGTTTCTCCCTGTCCGGGTCAAAGTCCATCATCGTCGCGTCGTAAACGTTGCAAAAGCCATCAAAGGCGTACCATCACTGTGTACCAATATACGAGTTCGTGTTTTTATATGCGGAAAGAAGAGCAAAAACTTTTCCAATTTTGGTCAGTTTTTTACTCCAATTCTCTCAAAAGTTTTCATCTCTTTCTAAACATAATGGGCGGGGGCAACGGCCAAAAATCAGCCAAAGCGAGGGAGAAAGCGCAGGCGAAAGCGGCGAAAGGCGGCGCTGGGAGCATGCTGAGTACGTTTTGTCTTCTTCTTCTTTTCTTCTTCTCTCATCTCTCTCTTTGTTGAGATGATATCCATGAGTACATTCCGAATTGGAAACAAAACACCTCTTTTTGGCTCACTTTTCATTCTCTCTCTTCTCTCTCTCTTTAACAACAAATATTATCACAACAGAGGCAAACGAAGCGGCGAAATCGATCCAGTGCAAAGTGTGCATGCAAGCGTTCGTGTCGACGCTGAGTCACTCGGAGTTGAAAAAGCACGCGGAGAATAAGCATCCGAAATTGGACGCGAAACAGTGCTTTCCGTTTTTAGAGTAAGCGTGAGGTGTTTACCCCATATCGTTCGTCTTTTTTAATAATGGAATACTACTATTATATTAATAATACATGAATGAATATATATCTGCTACTACTGTTTGTTCGCGTTGTTGTTGGTATTTTGAGCGGCGTCTTCGGGCAAATCTTCGTACCGGCCGTTCCTGACGTTGTACTCGATTTTCGGGTCGCCGATGGAACCGGCGACTTTGTTTCTGACTTTCGCCAAGTTCACGGTGACTTCTCGTAAGCTGCCCATTTTCTCGTCCCGGTTTCTGTGAATGACGATGCCGTTGTCACATTTGTTGATGAAGTGCGCGGAGCCGGAGATGTCGTATAAACCGGGCATTTCGCCTTTCCAGTTGTGGAGTTGTCTCGGGTGCGCGACGAACCAGACGTGCACGTCGTAATGCTGCGCGAAACGTTTAATTCGAGTGAGCATTTGGCTAACGTATTCGGTTTCCGTTTGTCCAGTTGGTCGTTTGTGGTCGAGTTCGTTGTACGGATCGATGAGTAAACCTCGGATGCCGTGTCGTAAGACGGCGGCTCTGGCGAGGCCTAGGATCCAATCGACCGACGGTAACTCGTCATCTTCGTGTCGGATTAAAACAAAGTGGTCGTTGAGCCAACGCATACCACGCTTCATGGTTTGTGGGTTCATTCTTTGCGCGCCTTTGGCGTAGGTAGTGGTGTCGAACCACGGTTCGCCGACGTATTTTTCAACCAATTTTCGCGCGTGTTCGTGAACTTTGTTTTCGAGAGAACAGAGCGCGAAAGTCCAGCCGTGTTGGACGGCTAAGTTGGACATTAACGCGTCCACCCACTCGGATTTACCAGAGTTTGGAACGCCGGTGACTACGGTGAGTTCACCAGGGACGACGCGGTAGTGCTTATCGACCGAACGCCATCCGGTGGAAACGCCGCGCAGTTCAGAACCGGCGTCCATGTTAAAGTATTGCTCGATGTCTCCGGAGAAATCAGCGAATTTGAACAAACCACGGAGCGGGAAGCCCTCGGCGGAGCTGATCGAGTCGCGAATGAGTTCGACGCCACCCGATTGCAAAGTCTCGTTCGCGTCTTTAAACCCTTCCGGCCAGTTCATGGTAAAACAGCGTTCTTTACCGAGTCGTCTTGCGAGTTCTTCCGCCAACGCTTTGCCGGGCCCGTCGCTATCGGTGGCAATGACGAACCGTTTTACCGTATCTAATTGTGCTCGACAATTCCACAAGTACTCGTATTTCTTATCATCTTCTGGGTTTGGTACGTCGCCTTCTTTCACTTTCCCCGGCGCGCCGTCTGGAACGGAAACGACATTCGTATACCCGGCTTCCTCGAAAGCTAATTTATCAAACTCGCCTTCGACGATGATAATCTCTTCGCAATCTACGCAATCGTCCAAACCATACAAGACTTTCTCCGCACCTTTGACTTGCCAAAACGATTTGTTTGGCCCGCGGTACTTGGCGTTGACGATTTGTCCGTCGCGAACGTACGGGAACACGAGCGCGTCGACGTGTTTGCCTTCAATCGGCGAAAAGACGCTTTGAACGGCGACGCCGTTTCGTTCGGCAACTTCGAGCGAGATGCCTCTTTCTTCGATCATTTCCGCCCAAGGCTTGGCGGATTCGTCGAGCGCACCTGGACCGACGCGTTTCAAATCTTCCGGTTTAGGCAGGTTTGGTTTCTTTAGAATCGTTCTTTGGTTGTTGGTGTTGGTATTCGTGGCGGTATTGCTCGACGATGATTTGCCTCCTTTCGCCGAGGAAGATCCTTTCGCTTTCCCTGGCACAAAATCCAAATCTGCCGCACCAGACCACTCGCACGTCGCTCTGTGGCACACGTACACGGCTTGGCGTCCACCCGGCTCGATTCTTACCGCTAGCGACCGCTCGCCGCTGGAGCCTCCGTAGCACTGCGGACACATCTCTCTGTGTTGCCCGGGCGTGTACGATTGCATGACGATTCGTTTCTCGAGCAAAATGTCGCGCAGCGCGGTCGGTCCGGTATTTTGTGGAGTGCTGTAATCTTCCTCGTCTTCGTTGTAGGAGGAGGGGGGAGCTACAGATTGCGTCGGCGGTGGCGGCATCGGAGGTCTACTACTCGCGCCTCCGTTCACGATAGTCTGCCCTTGCTGCCTATAAATTCTATTCTCGGCTCTTTGATTGTTGTTGTTAATACCAGAGTATTGTTGCTGCTGATTTGGCGACGGTGGTCTCGGTGGCACGTTGTTGTTACCGTCCACGTTGCGTTGCTGAAACTGTTGTTGTTGTTGATTCGGCGAAGGAGGAGGACCGGGCGGCGGTCTCGACATCGGTGGCGATGTTCGAGACGCCGCCGACCCACCGTTCGCGGAGTTGGTATTGTTATTACTATTGTTGTTCCCATAATACTGCACGTTTGGCGGCTGGCGCGTAGCTCCGTTGTTGCTACTCCTCGAAAATTGTTGTTGTTGTTGTCCCGACGGCGTTGCATCGGTCGAATTGTCCTTCGCCGCCGCATCCGCCGCGGTGTAATTGTTGTTGTTGTTGTTGTTGTTGTTGTTGTTGTACCCATTACTATTATTCAAAGCGTTCGTCACGACTTTCGAAACGCTTAAATTCTTCTCGTCCCACCCTCCAAAAGCAGCGCGAAGAGGGGTGTGCCAAGTGGTCGAAAACAACCTCCCTTTCCGCCCAGCAACACCAACAACACCATCAACAACAGGACAAATGCACCGTCGCATGACGACGAAATTAGGAGAATTGTCCTTCTTCAATTTCCGCGATTTTGATAGAAAAATCGATCGAGAATGCGGAGAAAACGCAAGATTTCGATGACTTGTTCGACGAGAGGAGAAGAATTTGTGCCGCTGCTGATGTTGTTGTTGTTGTTGTGATTGTATTCCGATTCTCGACATGCAAAACGAGCGGAAAGAATGAATGCGATCGATAGAAAATCGTCAGAATTTGTGGCGGGAAAACTCTGGGAAAAACGAGTTCACGATGATATCTGCGTTACCGGCGACTCCTTTATTACGAACGAGATGGACGAGGACATCATCGAAATCATCGAAAAGGAGAAGGAATAAAAGAGACGTTTTTGTGTCATTCGCGAAAAGGAGGAGTTTTGGGGAGAGAAACGACGAAGAAGAAGAGTTCGCCGGGGAAATGTCTTCAAGAACAACAACAACAACGGTTTCGACGCTGCGTAACGCTCTGATGACGACGCTCACGATACTCGCACTTTCTGAGAGTACTACTTTCGAGGCAAAAGCGGCGCAAGTTGTCGATTGGCTCACCTCTGGCGCAGAGGCGTCGCCGGAGGAACTGATGCGAATCATGAGGGAAAGTTCAAAACAAGATTGGGATCCGACAGAAGTCGCGCCGAGAGTGAAAGTGGACGAAGGAGATGATGACATTTGGGAGAAAAATGTCAACGCGAACGCGTTCGGGGGCGTACGAAAAGAAGATTTAAGCTCGGACGGGTACGACATCGAAGCACCAATTATGAGTTCGGACACGTTCGGGAGATTGGGGAAGTTTGGGGTGATTTTAGTCGGCGCGGATTTCGTGACGGCGTTCGTGATGGGGAAATCCGTCTTGGGCGTGGCGAAAGGCTTGGAGAAAGGCGAAGACGGCGAGAAGAAGGATTGGAAGGAAAACGCGGCGGAGATGGTGATGGATAAGTTGAAAGCGAAAGCGGAGGTGTTGAAGGAGCAAGAGGGAAGAGGAGAAGGCGAAGGTGATGAGGAAGAGTCGTGATACTCACGAGAGTAACTCCTAATAAGAAGGGATTCTATGTATTCTTTATATTAACGTCGCCTGCGAAATTATTAAGTCCATCTATTGCCGCCCCCGCCGCTTCTCTTACCGCCACTACCTCGTCCTCCTCTTCCTCCTCCTCCTCCTCTGCCGCCGCCACTACCACCACCACCGCTACCTCCTCTCTCTCTCCCCGCTCTTTTGTCTGGTCTTCGATTACTACTCGTCCCACCCACGTTCTCAAAACTAAATCCCGGTTTCATCATCGATTTTGAAATGTCCGGCACGAGCGCCTCTCGCGTTTCTAATTGCACGCCTTCGTGCGTCCACACTTTGAAATCGGCGTTTCCGACGCACGCGATGGCTACCCATCCAACGCCAGCGATGGAAATGTCCCGCGTAGATTCTGACCACGAATCGCCGTAGACGGAAACTTTTCTGCTTCCCCACCGACCGAGGCGTAAAGCGCCTTCCTCGCCACCCAACGGAGGGGTCAGTTTCGTCCCGGCGTGTTTCGCGTAAATCTCGTCTCCGTTTTTCGCGCCGTTCGTGGTGTAATGCAAAGGCACGTCGTTGGAACACCAGACGGTTACATAAATAGTTCTTTGTGGCGCGTCGAGTAAATCAATTCTGGAGACGCCGCCGATGTGAATGGTACCTCCGATCTGAATTCTATACGTTCTCGGAATCATGCGTTTTTTGGGTAAGATTATTTTCGCTTCGTCCGCGGTCATTCGCGCGGAGAGTTGGTGCGGCTGAAGCAAACCCGGGGTATCGTAAACATCGGTATCGTTGGGTAAAATGCCTTCGAGTTTTAAGACGCCAATGGTAGTCCCGGGTACGTGCGACGCCAACGGCCCGCCGGTTTTGTCCGTCGGTCCGTCGTATCTGCTCGACAAACGGTTAATCAAACTCGATTTGCCTGCGTTTTGCGCGCCGACGACGTACACGTCTTTCTTTTTGTGCCCACCTCGATTGCGTAAGATGTCTTCCAACTCATCGCTCAAAACTCTTATGCCCATTCCAGCCGTTGCGGAGGCTAACAAAACCTCGCTCGCGCTTTGCATCCCAAACGCTTTCGCGCGACGTCTCACAAACTGCGTCAATCTCGCTCTCGTCGCTTGCGCGGGCATCAAATCCACTTTATTCGCGACTAATACAATCTCAATTGCACCTCTTTCCGCGTGCGGTTCTAGCGCATCCACCGCGTCTACGGGGAAGCTCCCATCAAAATCCACTAAATCGACGACGACTAAAACGACGCCTTTTTTCGAATTATTCGGATACCGTTCCATTTGCGTCCCAACCGATCGTTTGAAATCGAACGACGGGAGTAAAATCTCCGCGTTTACATTTTTCGGCCGTCCAGTATTCCTCAAGCTAAAGCACCTCGCGCAGACAATCGCCGGCGGTTTCCGTTTCAATCGATTCATCTTTTTCAGCGCGGCCATTTCCAACTCGTAATCTTCGTCGATTTCTTTTCCTTCCTCCTCGAAGAATAACGATTCAAACGCGTCGATGGCTTCTTTACCGTCTTCGTCTTCGTCTTCAATTTCATCGTCCTTCACAAAAGTTACGTCCTCGAAATCAAAATCGTCTTCCGATTCTTCTCCTCCTCCTCCTTCGTGAACGCTACTATTCTCCGCCATGATCCGCCTCGCCAGTTCGTCCGGCGACAGTTGACTCCAATCCTCCGGCGTTTTCTTCTTCTTTTTCTCCTTCTTCCCCTCTTTCATCATCAGTTTCGCGTACTCTTCCTCGTCCACGTCTTCGCCTTCTTCTTCCTCTTCCAATAACTTGCTCGGTACGACGTAAAAACCCGGTAAATTTTCATCCGCGCGTTGCAAGGCCGTGCCGCAGCCAGGACAGGCGGTCGGTAACTGGACGTTTTTACTCTGCAAAAACAAATGTATTTCATCATCACCACCGCTCGTCACTTTCGCAGATGAGGAAGAGGAAGGAAAAGAAGAAAGGGCAGTTCTTCCTCCTCTGCCAGCGAGGCGAAGATTAAACGACGGTCTTCTCCTCGAGTGTGAAGAAGAAGAATTCGAAACCAATCTTCGTCCAAAATTCGCCGCCGGCGGGGACGGATTTTGATGACTCAAAGCGAGAAGAAGAAACCGCATCGCTCTTTCGCGCATATATGTGTATATAACGTGCGCGTGTGCCTACTTTAAAAGCAGAGGAGTAAAGAGTTTCTCAGTGCGCTTCTTTTCCCTCTTTCTCTCTCTTTATTCCAGCGGGAGCGACACTTTCCTTTATGCTTTGATTTGTGGGGTAAAAGGTTTCATTTCAACAACTGTTCTGTCACCACCGGGCGGAAGAAGCGCGCGCGAGTATAGTATCTCTTTCCATCATCTCAGTCTCCTGACGTGTCACGCGAATCTTCATCCTCGACAAATTCAGCGTACTCTTCGTCCGTTGGTTCTGGAGACCCTTTTTCGAGCAAGTAGTTCACGCACTCGGGGTGCTCGTAGTAACGAGCGTTAGCGATGTCTTGCCAGTCGTTAAGAGGCGCTTTCGCCTCTTCGACTAAGTATTTGAGGCAATCGAGTCGGCCATACATTGCAGCGTTTGCCACGCATTCGATCTTTACCGCATCAGATATCTTTCTTTCTTCGACGAAATGTTTCAATATGTCCGTGTGACCATAACATACTGCCTGTCGTGCCGCTTTTCCCTCCGTATCTCGCGAAGGTTTCACTTTGTCGAAAAGAAACAG
>Ga0209090_10002383_pt1 | contig 11892 bp, 5 predicted proteins | sample ArcticOcean_MG_C_9_FD_187432 | JGI IMG/M metagenome (GOLD analysis project Ga0209090, IMG submission 187432) | Marine microbial communities from western Arctic Ocean - ArcticOcean_MG_CB2_152 (SPAdes) (version 2) | ecosystem: Environmental > Aquatic > Marine > Oceanic | place: Arctic Ocean... | reverse complement strand
AAAACGCGCACACAACAACAACAACAACAACAACAACAACAACAACAACAAGGGTTTAAGTCTGTAAAAGACTGCGTTGTGTGGTTGTTTAAATGTGGTGATGATATATAGAATACGCACAACAGTCTAAAAAGGTCTGATAATTTGAGAGGAGATATTTTTCTCAGTCAGAAGAAAAGAGAGTCTAGTCTGTTTATAAAGAGAGCGAGAAAAGATCTTTGAAAATGTTGGACTTTTTTCTCGCTTTTTCCGTCATTTCTGAAGGCAATACTACTAATGAACGAATGATGATGAACAATAGTAGGAAACAGAGAATATATAGAGAATAAGAGAGAGAGAGAAAATGAGGCCCACGACGACGACCACCGCCCCTTTTCCTTCTTCCTCTGGCGGCGAAAACGTGGCTTCGTTGTTGGGGGACGACGATGAACGAAGAGAAGAAAATGTAGATTTGTTTCCAGTCGTCACCAAACAAGTGCGAGCAGCCTGTCGATATTCCTCGACTGCTGATGCGAGTGATGCGAATAATAGGAACGAGAATCAGCTTTTGATTTCCGCGTCAAACGTGGACGAACTCATCTCCTCGGACGAGAAGTTTTTAGTTCTCAAAAGAACTTTGAAACACTCAGACGAGAGAGTGTTGAAGCACTCGCACGACTTGATGTTTGAGACGTATTTACGAGATAAGAGAAACATCGAGACGAGAATGAAAACGTGCGGGATTATACGGAAACTGAGCGTACAATCGAAACTGTTTCGAGAACTCACCATGGAAAGACTGAACGAGTTCCTTCGATTCGGTTTAGGCGTAGGGACGTGCGGCAGGAACGGAGCGAAACGAAGCGCCATGTTGAGCGAAACCAACTTACCGGGGAACGACAAGGCGAAGAAAGAGATGCTTCGCCAGATTGGATACGAAACGTTAGAAAAGTGGGGTGTTAAATTCGGCGCGCAGTTCCCACAGATTGAAATTGCGAAGATGTTTGTGACTGAAAATCTCGGCGACGAGGCTCCCGAAGTGAAGGCGAAGAAGGCAAAGGAGGAAGAAGCGCGAAGAGAACGGGAGGTGCAAGAGCGCTTGTTACAAAAATGGGAAGAGGTGAAAAATGACGTACCGTCGCTCGTGGAGGATTCTCACGAGGTTGTCTTTGGTGCCAAGGCGTGCTTTGAAATCTTATTCGGTGCATCGACCGGGAAAGGAAACAATAAACTTGAAAACGACGAAGACGAAGAAACAGAGTGGGAAGACGTAGAAGACGAAGAGCACGCAAACCTCGATGGACATAAAAATGACAACGCTTCGACTCCAAAGAAGAAGAACGAGAATAATGGTAAAAATTACGACCACAATAACGCCGACGATAATGATAACGGAATTTACTTGTGCGAAACAGAAGACAACGCGGCTGTCTTGGAAGACTTGAGAGGATTTTACGTTTCCGCTCGGCTACAACTATTGCCGAAGTTTTCGTCTCACTTGGCCTTTCTTGGTCGTTTCACCAATCACTCGTTACAGGACGAACGGGCAAGATGTATCAACAAACTCGGTGAGGTGAAAAAGAAGATTGTTGATATCATCGAGCGCTGCGACGCGTTGAATTTAATACCACTCGAAAAGAGAAAACAGTTGAAACAAGTTGCAAGCGGTAATAAGAATGGCAGAGAAGAAGAGGAAGAGGAGGAAGGAGAAGAAAATCCCATCGTCCAATCGGGATTGATGCCCAATTTACAAGGCGAAAACGCCTTGCGTCAATCTTCGAACATCAACGAACTTCTCGAGAGAGCGCACCGGCGAAGGAGACGAGCGTACCGGCCTCCTCCGAAGAGGCAGAACGTATCAGCTCTTGCCGTCGAAAGAGCGGCGAAAACGGTCGTCGAGCAAGAAGTTAGAGACCACAACGAAGAAATGCTCGCTATTGCCGGAACGAGAGCGGAAATGGGGATATGTGAGGAAAATGCGGAACAAATCCTAGAGCAAGAAAGGTTAGCGACGCGACTTCAAGAGGAGGAAGTCCGCGAGTACAAAGAGACGAAAAAACGAAAGAAAGGATCGGTTAAGGATCGAATCACGCAAAAGCTTCGAATGTTGAAACGTACTAACAGAGCGGGAGGACGATAGAAATGGAGACAAAAGCATAGATAGATAGATTGATAGATGTGTAGTGTTCGAAAGATTGTAAGATATAGAGGTGTTGTTCCATAAGTAAAGACAACGCTAAAAAAATGTGCGGTTATATCACGCTTTCTTAGTCTTTAATTTCCGTCGTCTCTGATGGAACATGTAAAAATACAGTTGCGCGAACATGAACGGATACACCACCAACACGAGATACAAGAACCACGAATAATCAAACGCAAAGTTTAAAACGTTTGGCATGTGCACGTAATACATCTCCACGCGTTTGACGAAACCGATGGAATCGTACATCAGTTTCATTTCCGAGGCTGCCCCTAAAGGATACAACGGAATGAAAAGCGTGTACCGTAAATAGAGCAACCACTTTGGAGTGGCATTCAAAATCCCCAACGCATAGCACGGGTACCTCACGCACTCAATTATAGCCCAACATAAAATCAACACTCCCGCTGCGGTTGTTTTTTGCAAGGGCATAACAGAATCGGTCACGCACATTAAAACGTGCGTCCTACCCATCCATTGCAAGACGCTCGGAAGTACCGGCGATCGAACAAAACCAAATACAGCGTGCAAAGTTTCCATCAGAGACAAAACCTGGAACGGTTTGACGAACATCGACGAGTGGTCGTACACCGTCGTCAATCTCTCCTGCCAATTGGTGGTGCGTTCAAAATTTGATGAGGTGGGCAACAAAACTGCTCTGAGTGCGCTCGCTAAAACTGCGGTCCATCCGAGCGATTGTATCAAGTTGTACATTAACAGGTACCCGTGTATCAATCCCTTCTTTCTGCTAAAAGTGTTACTATTTCTATTATTATTATTATTATTATTATTATTATTATTATTACTATTCGTCGCCATTGTTGTTTTGTCTGTCCGCTTTTTTGCCGTGTTTGGACGACCAAAAGCTTTTTGAGGAAAGAGAGGAACCATTTTTGTTTGCGCATTTTTAGGTCGGAGGAGTGCCTGCAGGAGGGCAGGAGATGTAATTGTTTGGAAAAAAAATTAATGCGAGGACGACAACAAATTTACTTCAGAAAAAAAAAGTGTTGATGCCTAAACAAATTGCGCTTGTAGTAATTGAGAGGAGATGAAGAAGCGAGGAGGAGGAGGCGGCTTCGGGAGCAAACAACCGGCTCTGACAATGGTTGAGAACACCCCGTTGGTTTCTTTTCCCGCGTCGTCATCGTCATCATCGAACGAAGATGATGAAACAGAAGTTGAAGAAAAACGATTGGATGATGGACCACCATCGATGATGAATCCAACAGACAGAACAAAAACAAAAGGAAAAGTTACGAGACTACAACAGATCATTCGGTTACACGTGAGAGGAATGACGTGTTCAGCGTGTTCTGGAACCGTCGAAGGTGTTTTGAATTCTATACACGGGGTCGAGAAAGCGGCGGTGAGTTTAACGACCGGACGAGCCGTCGTTGAGTTCGCGAGTTCACTCAAACAAAATATCTCCGACTTTGAGGCGCTTTTAGTGTCCTCCTTAGAAGACGTCGGTTTTGAAGCCGAAGTAGAGAAAGAGACGTCGATCGCGAACATATTTCTATCCGTAGAGGGAATGACTTGTTCGGCGTGCACGTCGGCAGTTGAACACGCTTTGAACGATACGCCGGGCGTCTTGAGCGCTTCGGTCGCGTTGTTGCCTCGAGGGTCGGCAAAAGTTTCTTTCGATTCAACCGCGACTGGGCCGAGAACGATTATAAGTGCCGTCGAAGATTGTGGGTTTGAGTGTAATTTGTTATTCGTCGGCGATGGTAAAGAAGGCGGGTCGAAGAAGCGGAAATCGGAAGCCGAGGAGTACTGGTCTTTGTTGATTTCGGCGTTGATGTATACGGTGCCCATAATTTTAATCAACATTGCGTTTACTCACGCCGATTTGCTTAAAAATTTCATCAAGACGCAGATTCTCGACGTGAAAATATCGACGTACATGCAGTGGGCTTTAGCGACTCCCGTGCAATTCGTCGTTGGACGACGGTTTTATACCGGAGCGTACAAATCGCTCCGACACGGCAGCGCAAACATGGACGTGTTAGTCGCCATGGCGACAAATGTGGCGTATTTTGCCTCGGTGTTTACGATATTTCATTGCATTACGATTGGGCACAACTACGGGAAAACGTTCTTCGATACGAGCTCGATGCTCATTACGTTTATTTTGCTCGGAAAGTATTTGGAGTCCTCGGCGAAGAAGAAAACTTCAGATGCGGTTACTAAACTACTCCAACTCGTGCCTTCGGAAACTATCTTATTGACTTTGAACAAACACGGAACGTCGTACTCCGAGAAAGTCATTTCTGCAACGTTAATCCACAGGGGCGATATATTGAAAGTAATGCCTGGAGCTCGCATCGCCGCAGATGGCGTTTTATTAGATTCCGAGTTGGCCTACGTGGACGAGTCGATGTTATCGGGAGAAAGCATGCCGATAAAGAAATGCGGAAAAGATACCATCACTGGAGGTACGCTCAACGCAGGAGCGGCGTTTCTCATGCGCGCGGATAAGATCGGCTCAGAGACGTCGTTGTTTCAAATCGTAACGCTCGTTGAAAACGCACAGCTTGCAAAAGCGCCGATTCAAGCGGCGGCGGATTCCATCTCGAATGTCTTTGTTCCGTTCGTGATCATCGTGTCCGCTTTCACGTTCTTTATGTGGTATTACGCTGGCGCGCAAAATAAATACCCAGAAAGCTGGCTTCCCGAAAACGAATCAAGATTTATCTTTGCCATGCTCTTTGGTATCTCTGTCCTCGTGACTGCGTGCCCGTGCGCTTTAGGGCTAGCAACACCGACCGCGGTAATGGTTGGCACTGGCGTCGGTGCAAGTAACGGCATTTTGATCAAAGGTGCAGACGGTTTGGAACGCGCGGCAAAAGTGAACAAAGTGTTGTTCGATAAAACCGGAACGCTCACGCAAGGCAAGCCGAAAGTCTTGGAGTTGAGAGTCTTTAATAGTACTTATTCGCAAAAACAACTTGCTGAAATAGTGGCCGTTGCAGAGAAAGATAGCGAACACCCGCTTGCGCATTCGTTCGTGAAGTATGCGGATGAAACGACAAAAAGCAACGACGAACCAAATAAAGATAAAGTTATCTCGTCGCAAGTTATTCCAGGAGAAGGTTTAAAGTGTGTCATGGAAAGTGGAATTTCTGTGCACATAGGAAACGAAAAGCTCGTCGGTGGTGCCGAGAACATACCTCACGAAGCGCGGAAATTCGCAGGGGAACACCAAAGCGAGGCGCATACGGTCGTTTTCGTCTCGATTAACAACGCCGTGGAAGGTGTTTTTGCGGTTTCAGATCCAATCAAACCCGAAGCGGCTGGTGTTGTTGCCATGCTAGCTAGAATGCACATAGAATGCGCGATTGTCACCGGAGATAACATCGAAACCGCGAAAGCAATCGCGAGCGAATGCGGCATTCAGAACGTTTACGCTCGAATGTCCCCGAAAGATAAAGCCGAAAAGATTGCCGAAATGAAGAGTACCAATCCTGACGCTGTCATAGCAATGGTTGGAGATGGCATCAATGATGCTCCAGCGTTAGTTTCGGCAGATGTTGGAATAGCGATAGGTTGCGGCACAGAAGTTGCCATTGAGGCGGCTGATTTTGTATTGATGAAGAGCGATTTAGAAGATGTCGCGGTGAGTTTGGATATTGCTCGAGAAACGTTTCGAAAAATAAAAATGAATTACATCTGGGCCCTGGGATATAACGTCATCGCCATTCCATGGGCCGCTGGTGCTTTCTATTCGAGAACTATGTTTCAATTACCGCCGTGGGCAGCCGCCGCGTTGATGGCGTTGAGTTCAGTTTCAGTCGTGTATTCGAGTTTGAGTTTGCGAAGTTACAAGCGCCCAATCGCGACGTCTCTGAGTGCGATCCGAATTAGCGGCAAAAGTATCGAGCTAGATTCAATCTCTTCCGACTATCAGTAGTTATATATTTCTGTACAAGTTAATGATTTGTGTGTATGTGGTTTTGTTTTAGATGTATTTAGAGCGATATTTAGAGATTATAGCGGTAGTGTACAAGCAGTTAGAACTCGTATATTTATATTTTATTCTTCTTCTTCCCTACTTTTTGTTTCAAATCAAGCAAGCCGGGAGGAGGGGTGATTTCAATCAGCCCTTGGTCGACATCTACAACCGGCACGATATCTTTCACGAACGGTATATACACGTAATACTCCACGACGTCGATTTCGACTTCTCCGTTTTTATTCGTCTTCGTTTCCGTCTCTGGTTGCATGAGCACCTTCATCAAATCCTTCTCGCCGGCGCCGCGATATATGTCTTCAACCACACCTACAACTTCCCTCTCGCCTTCGTGCATAATCACCGTTAAACCTTCCAAGTCTTGGCAGTAGAACGCATCCTCTTCCTCGATTTCCGCCCGACTTTCTGCCCCGATGTATATGCGTCTTCCAATCATCGCCTCCGCCGTCGTGCGGTCCGAGCATCCTTTAAACTTTACAATCAGTTCTGTTCTTCCTTTACTCGTCACCCATCGTCCGTTGGCGATGCGCATGAACTTCCCCTCCGCTATGGGTCGATCGTATCCGTCGTTTTTCGACGATCTTCCTTGCGCGACATTTTCCACGTACAATTCCACCCCCGGGTTCATAAAACGTTCCTCGATAAAGTCCGTCAGTGGTAAAACTCTGACTTCGCCTTTCAAACCGTGCGCGGCGACGACGGCGCCGACTTGGACTAACGCACCCCTCGCGTCTGCGATTTCCTCGTTAATCTTTTGAGAGATTTCTTGCGCCATGGTTTCTTTGATATCTTCTGAAGATGTTCCCAAGCTGTTCATCAAAAGTGTTCTCTCCCGCGTTTGTTTTTTCCTCCTGTTCCTCGTCGTCGTCTGAATCGTCGTCGTCGTCGTCCTCAAAGTGGGTGGTGGTGGTGATGAAAACGAAGACGAGGACGCGAAGCGATTGGAGTGCGCTCTCTGTTCACATATTGGTCGAAAACAGACAACGAAAGATTGCATCGTGTTGCTGCTGTTGCGACTTTGTGTGTAACGCAGAACGTGAGGGGGTGGCGGCCGGGAAATAATGTGACGACGTTTTAGTTGAGACCAAAATTCTGCATTATACATCACGTGCAAAAGCGGATATACACTGATGATAAATCATCATCGATGATGACTTATAGACGATGATGATGTCGATGGCTACTGGAGGAGAAAGAGAAGCCGCCGTTGAGAAGACAAAGAAGAAGAAGAAGAAGAAGACAAAGAAACACAAAGAAGAAGAAGAAGAACCGCAAAGGACGATGCTTTCGGAGGAACTCTCCGGAACTGTCGTTTTACTCCACGCGAAGAAGAAGAAGTCGACAACATCCAAAGAACCTCTACCTCTTCCGGAAAAGAAACTCTCGAAATCGCAAAAGCGGAAACTTTTGAAGGTGGAAGAGGATAAGAGGAAACGCGCGGGAAGGGAAGCCGTGCTCGAGTCGTTGAAGAAAAACACTCTCAAAGAGGAGGAGATGTATTACTTTGAGAAGTCCTCGACGCTTGGAAACAAAGAGACGAGGAAAGAGAAACTGACGAAACAAATGAAAGCAGAGCGAATGGGGATATCGAGTTATTTACCCGGGCAGAGAGAAGAGGCGGAGAGATTGGCGAAACGGGCGAAAACTGCCAACGAGAAAGAAGCGGCGGAGTCTTCCGAGGAAGAGGAGGACGAGGCGCGAGAGGAAGACCGCGTAAAAGCGAAGGAAGAAGAAGAGCCAACGAAGGAGTTAACTGAACAAGAAAAGGTAGATTTAGAAGCACTAGGTGATGTGGACATCATCGAACAGTCTAAGATTGGCGTCCAAACGCTCGATGGAGCCACGCGAGCGTTAGTTTCAGCTTTGAGAGAAAAATACAAGCTGAAAGAAGACGCCGCCGACGAACTTGCTCTGCAACCGCAGAAGAAATCAGAATATCACGAAGTCTTCTTCGGCAGCGCGTACGCCGTTCCCGTAGAAAGAGATGAAAAAATACAAGAAGGACGCCTTCAGCTGCCCATTTTAGGCGAAGAGCACGAGATTATGAACGCGATTAATACAAATCCAATAAGTGTGATTTGCGGACAAACCGGATGCGGTAAAACAACACAGGTTCCGCAATTCCTATACGAAGCCGGGTATGGAGATCCAGGTTGTGTGGACCATCCAGGAGCCGTATGCGTGACACAACCGAGACGAGTAGCCGTGACTTCGACAGCGAAAAGAATAGCCGAAGAATTGAACGTGAAGTTAGGAGGTGATGTCGGGTACCAAGTCCGTCACGATAAACGCGTCGGCGATACGCCTCGGATTAAATTCTGTACCGATGGTATTTTACTTCGAGAAATTCAAGCAGATTTGTTGTTGCGCAAGTATTCAGTCGTCATAGTCGACGAAGCGCACGAGAGATCGGTAAACACGGATATTTTGCTGGGTTTACTGTCGAGAATTGTGCCTCTACGGGCGGCTCTGACGAAAGAGAAGAATAATAAAAACGTCATCACGCCTTTACGTCTTGTCGTCATGTCTGCGACTCTGCGCGTCGAAGAGTTTGTGAACAATAAAAAATTGTGTCCAATACCACCGGTTGTTATGAACGTTGCGGCGAGACAGTTTCCCGTGACGATACATTTCTCGCGAAGAACGGAAATGGTAGATTACGTCTCCGAAGCGTTGCGTAAAACGCTCGCGATTCACCGCAAACTACCTCCGGGAGATGTTCTCGTGTTTTTGACCGGTCAGAAAGAAGTCGAAGACTTTTGCAAACGGTTAAGAGGGAATTACCCCTTGAAGAAAAAAGTAAAGAAAAAGAAGAAACAGACGACACATAGGATAACGTCGGAGCAAGGAGACGAGGACAACAACGACAATCAAGATGATGATGATGATGAAGAGGAAGAGGAAGAGGAAGAGGAAGAGGAAGAAGAAGAAGAAGAAGAGGATGATGCGATAGGTGATGCGTATGATGTAGATGCCGCCGATGCTGCTGGAGAAGTTTTGAATGATTTCAACGAAGACACGTTCAAAGATGACTTTGACGACGACGACGATGACCGCTCAGATATTTCCGAGGAAGATGAAGTTGTCGTAATGGGCGACGTGCTGACCGAAGAAGAGACAAAAATAGCCGAGGCAGATTGGGCACGAAAATACGCACCGACTGCCAACTTCAAAGTCATCACTGATGATAATACCGATGGTGAAAAGAAAGAAGAAGGAGGTACTGATGAGAGTAACAATCGTGAAAATGACGATGATGGTCCTGGGCCGTTGAACGTTTTACCCTTGTATGCCATGCTTCCGCCTCGAGCGCAAGCGCGCGTGTTTGCGAAAACACCAAAAGGGTATAAAAGAAACGTCATAGTATCCACAAACGTAGCCGAAACATCGCTTACAATCCCTGGAGTTCGATATGTTGTCGATGCTGGACGTCAAAAGGAGAGAAAGTACGAAAAAACTTCTGGCATGTCTCGATTCGAAGTTGGATGGATTTCAAAAGCATCGGCTGAACAGCGCGCTGGTCGTGCTGGAAGAACTGCGCCCGGACACTGCTATCGCCTGTTTTCGTCTTCGCACTACGTAAACGATTTGAACGAGTTTGCTGCCCCGGCAATAACGACTGCACCGGTCGATGGAGTCGTTTTAAGCATGCGCTATTTAGGCATCGACAAAGTGTTGAATTTCCCATTCATCACGCCGCCGGATTTCGAGCAAGTTCGACTGGCTACGCGTACTCTGGAAATTCTAGGAGCAACTAACCAAATAGGCGAGCTTTCGGATATTGGTCGAGGAATGGCACAAATTCCAGTCAGTCCGAGACAAGCAAGAATGCTAATAGCCGCTTCTGTATCGGGCGTAAAAAACTGTTTGATTTACGCGGTAGCGGTGTGCGCCGGTCTCGGTATGGATTCACCGTTTTTAAAACACGTCGAAGCAAACGATAGCGAAGATAGAAACGACGACGACGACGAAAAAAAGGAGATGAAAAAAAGGAAAAAACCGAACGCGCCGCCGCCGCACGTCAAGTTTCATCACGTGAACTCAGACGCCTTGACAGTTGCGCAGTGCTTGTTGGCGTACAACCAGTTTGTAGAGGCAAATGGTCCATCGAAAGCGCATGTGTTCTGCCAAGAAAATCGCTTGCATGAACGCACTATGCGTGAAATGTCAGATTTACGCAAACAGTTGTTCCGGGTATTATCTCGAATAGGTTTGATTGAAGAGGATGAAGTAGCTGAGAAAGTCAGTGTGAGCAAGATTGTCATTAAACCGAATTCGGATTTAGATAAAGCGCTACGAAAGGCTTTGTGTTGCGGATGGATCGATCAAGTCGCCCGACGCTCGAAACAGAAAGAGCTCGAACAGTATGCTCGAGATGCAGAAATCAGAGGCGAAAATCTGGACTCGATGTCGCGAAGCACGAAAGCGTTGCGATACAAGCCGGCGTTTGATTCTTCGAGCAACGGTGGTCTCGATGACAACAGACCAGTTTTCTTGCACCCATCCTCCGCGTTGCACAAAACTGCGTCTGAGTTCATCGTCTACAACGCCTTAATCCAAACGCAGAAGCGACCGTACGTGGTTGGTGCGACGACAGTTGAACCGAGTTGGTTGTTGCAAAGTGAGTGTTTATTAGAAGGCATGGATAGAGTATTAGACGACCCGATACCGAGATACGCGCCAAATCGCGATCAAGTCGTGTGGTGGGTAGCACCTCGGTTTGGACCGCACCTTTGGGAGTTACCTCTGAAAGCGATGAACGTGACTGAACTCGAGAAAGCAGTCGGTCCGTTTGCGACGGCGTTGCTTCTCGGAAATGTCTTCGAGTGTTTCGCGGAGATTAAAGACAAGTACGCGGCTAAGCCAATTCTGTGTTCGCGAATTGAAGGTAGAAGTCAACCGAGAGTTCAAAACTTACTGTACGAGTTGAAGAAAAAAGACGTGTGCACAAAGGAAAAGTTGGCGCGAGAGTTGGCGCGAAACCGCGACTATTTGCGCAAAGAAATCAGCGCTTGGTTGAAAGCCGGTAAAACGCACACTCTAGATAACATTTGGGGGAGATGGAAATAGAATTATAATATGTAGTCGTTAGAATTGCAAACGAATTGTAGTAGTATTATTATACAGTATCAGTAGTGATTTGTTGTACGGCTTTAGTCTTCGAAGAAAACTTTTTATTATACTTTCTTCGTTCGAGGTGTACTCGTACTGATTTAGGAAGAAGAAAGGGGATACTACAATTATGGTTCTCTCTTGAATTTGAATTTTGAAAACGATAAGAGGCAGTAGTGTGAATAATAATTAATCTTATATAGCGCAACAAGGCACTTTAAGTGTACTTATGGTGAAGATAAGAATCTTCAATTTGTTTGTTTGATGGTTGTCTCAAAGGCACAGCGTTAGTTAATAAACTTACGCACGTTCACCTCTGATTCTTCTCGCCAATTGGACATCCTTCGGCATGATGGTGACTCTCTTGGCGTGGATCGCGCACAAGTTGGTGTCTTCGAACAAGCCAACCAAGTACGCTTCGGACGCTTCTTGCAAGGCCAAGACCGCGGAGGATTGGAATCGCAAGTCAGTCTTGAAATCTTGGGCGATTTCTCTGACCAATCTTTGGAACGGCAACTTTCGGATGAGCAATTCCGTGGACTTTTGGTACTTTCGGATTTCTCTCAACGCGACGGTACCCGGGCGGTATCTGTGCGGCTTCTTGACGCCACCAGTCGCCGGCGCAGATTTG